>Ga0070668_100000514_pt1 | contig 25634 bp, 25 predicted proteins | sample KBSS43metaG_FD_64661 | JGI IMG/M metagenome (GOLD analysis project Ga0070668, IMG submission 64661) | Switchgrass rhizosphere microbial communities from Kellogg Biological Station, Michigan, USA - KBS S4-3 metaG | ecosystem: Host-associated > Plants > Roots > Rhizosphere > Soil ...
CGCCTCCGGGATCGGGCGGAAGCCGATCGCGCAGCAACACGGCATGACCGTCGGCGAGCTCGCCCGCTTCTTCGCCGAGGAGTTCTTGCCCGGTGAAGGCGTGCAGCTCGCGAAACTCGAGGTCGTCCAGGTCCGCGGCTGGCAACGCGACACGTTCTTCGCGCAGACCGGGCTGAACTGGGTACTGCCGAGCCCGAACATGCCGACCCCCGACACCGCGCTCGGCTACCCGGGCACCGGCATGTTCGAAGGCACGGTGTTCTCCGAGGGCCGCGGCACGACACGGCCGTTCGAGATCATCGGCGCGCCAGGGCTCGACTGGCGGTGGCGCGAGAAGCTCGAAGACCTCGCCCTGCCCGGCGCGCGGTTCCGCGAGATCTACTTCGTGCCGACGTTCAGCAAGTTCGTCAACCAGACCTGCGGCGGTGTGCAGGTGAGCGTCACCGATCCACGGGCCTTCGACGCGATCCGGACGGCGGTCGCCATGCTCGTCACGGCGAAGGCGCTGCACCCGGACGTCTTCGCCTGGCGCCCCGACAACTACATCGACAAGCTCTCCGGGTCCGACCGCCTCCGGACCATGGTCGACGCCGGCGCGGGCGTCGACGAGGTCACCGGGGCCTGGCGGGCCGAGCTGGCCGAGTTCGACCGAAAGCGTCGTCGCTACCTGCTCTACCGCTGAGGGGGAGACTCGTGCGTGCTAGGAAGGTCCTCACCGCGGCCGCCGCAGTGCTGGTCGCGCTGACCACGTTGACTGTGTCGGACTCGGGAGCCAGCGCCATCACCGGAAGCCACGACGCCGGCCGCTTCGACCGGCCGCAGCAGGGTTTTGCCCCGCCGTGGACGACGTTGCGCGACGGGAACCCGCGAGAGGTCGACCTCGATCCGGCGCCGATCAAGGCGGCCGAGGACTTCCTGGCGAGCTGGACGAAGCCGGACGCCACCGGGCACCCGCACTTCTCCGGGGCGGTCGGCCTGCTGGCGCACGACGGCGTGGTCGTCGACCGGTACGCGGTCGGCGGCGCGCTGCGGTACGCCGACGCCGCGGGCACCGAACTGCCGCACGCCCAGCAGGTCCCGATGCGGAACGACACGATCTTCGACATGGCGTCGATCTCGAAGCTGTTCACGTCGATCGCCGTCCTGCAGCTGGCCGAGCGCGGGCAGCTCACCATCGACACGCCGGTCTCCCGCTTCTTCCCCGAGTTCGCGACCGGCGACAAGGCCGCCATCACGATCAAGATGCTGCTCACGCACACCTCCGGGTTCGACGCCGACCCGGTGCCGTCGCTGTGGAAGGGCTACCCGGACATCCCGTCGCGCCGGCAGGCGGTGCTCGACAGCCCGCTGAAGAACAAGCCGGGCACGACGTACCTCTACTCCGACATCAACCTGCTCACCCTCGGCTTCATCGTCGAAAAGCTGACCGGGCAGTCCCTGGACAAGGTCGTCCACGACCGGATCACCGCGCCGCTCGGCATGGTCGACACCGGGTACAACCCGCCCGCGGCGAAGCTGAACCGGATCGCCGCGACGGAGTTCGAGGCGGACCCGCCGCGCGGGATGGTCCGCGGCAGCGTGCACGACGAAAACGCCTGGTCGCTCGGCGGTGTCGCCGGGCACGCCGGGGTGTTCAGCACCGCGAGCGACATGGCGGTGCTGGCCCAGACGGTCCTCAACGGCGGCAGCTACCGCGGGCACCGGATCCTGGGCCAGGAGACCGTCCGGCAGCTGCTGACGAACTACAACCAGCAGTTCCCGGACGACTCGCACGGCCTCGGCTTCGAGCTCGACCAGCCCTGGTACATGGGCGCGCTGGCGTCGCCGGTCACCGCCGGGCACACCGGCTTCACCGGGACGACGCTGGTCATCGACCCCGAGTCGCGCTCGTTCGCGATCCTGCTCACCAACCGGGTGCACCCGACCCGGAACTGGGGCTCGATCAACACCGCCCGCCAGGTGTGGGCGACGTCGCTGGCCAGGGCCATGGCCGTGCGGCCGGCCGTCGGGAAGGATGCCTGGACGAGCACACTGGGTAACGCGAGCGCCGCCACTCTCAGTACCCGCCCGTTTACTACGCATAGTGATCAAGCGCTCGTGTCGTTCTACGCTTTCGTGGACACCGAGGGCAGTTCTGATCCATTACAGCTGCAGGCCACCACCGACGGGGTGAACTGGCAACCGATCGCGCTATCGGTATCCGGCCCGGGCGCACCCTCCGGAGACGTGACGTCGCTCTCCGGACACGGGCACCGTGCCTGGTGGAAGGCTGCGGGCCTGCTGCCGCAGGGCGCGTCGGTGAGCCTCCGCTGGCGTTACAGCACCGATCCGAGTTACACGGGCCGAGGAGTTTCGGTGGACGGTGTGAAAGTCACCGAGAGCGGCCGATCACTCCTCGACGGTGAACGAAACCCCGCTGTTTTCGTCGCAGAGGGTTGGCAGTTGAGCGCTCGGTGACGTCTCGGTCGCCCACTGTCGACCAATAGCCGGATTTTACCGTCCTCTTGCCGCTTGCACCGCGACACTAAGTTGCCAAGTCGTTAGCTTCGCCTCGTTAACAAGGTCGACCCTGTTGGCGACTTTCTGGTCAACGATTAATCGCAAATCTAGATCCGCAGACACGGACGGGTTGCGATTGTACCGAAGGGTGTGGGTAGCCTTGTCGCAAATGCCAACGGTTAGTAACTTTCCGACGGTGAGTGATACCGAATCTGTAATCGGCACGGCACCGTCCGAGCCTGTAGCGGTCCAGACGGCCGTGCGGGACGCCGACTCCAGCCCGCTGGTGCGGATCCGGTCCCTGCTCCCCGGCCTGGCCCGCGCCGAACAGCGCGTCGCCAAGGTCGTGCTGGAGGATCCGGCGCACGTCGCGAGACGCAGCATCACCGAGGTGGCCTTGGCCGCCAACACGAGCGAGACGACGGTGACGCGGTTCTGCAAGGCCGTCGGCGTCGGCGGGTACCCGCAGCTGCGCATCGCGCTGGCCGCGGACACCGCCCGCACCGAGGCGCGCAGCTCGCGCAACCTCGGCGGCGAGATCGGCCCGGAGGACGACCTGGCCGCGGTGATCGGCAAGGTCAGCTTCGCCGACGCGCGCGCCGTCGAAGAGACGGCCGACCAGCTCGACGTCGCCACGCTGGAGCGCGTGATCGAGGTCCTGGCCAACGCCGGCCGCTCGGACGTCTACGGCGTGGGCGCCAGCGCGTTCGTCGCCGCGGACCTGCAGCAGAAGCTGCACCGCATCGGCCGCGTGTGCTTCGCGTGGTCGGACACGCACATCATGCTCACCTCGGCCGCGGTGCTGAGCCCCGGTGACGTCGCGATCGGCGTCTCGCACACCGGCGCGACCACCGACACCGTCGAGGCGCTGCGGGTGGCCCGCGAGCACGGCGCGATCACCATCGCCGTGACGAACTTCCCGCGGTCCCCGATCACCGAGGTCGCCGACTACGTTTTGACCACGGCCGCCCGGGAAACCACGTTCCGTTCGGGAGCGACGGCGAGCCGGATCGCCCAGCTCACCGTCATCGACTGCCTGTTCATCGGCGTCGCGCAGCGGCACATGGACGCGTCGGTCAACGCGCTGGACGCGACCAGGGACGCGGTCGGCTCACACCGCTTGGGGGTCAGGCCGGACGGTCGTCGCCGTCCGCGGGAAACCGGCAAGTAATGACCGGAGAAAAGGTGAGGCGCATGATGACCGTCCCCGTACAGGCGGTGCACGTCGATTCGCCGACCGAGACCCGCAATCCCCGCACCACGGACATCGACCTGATGTCCACCGCGGGGATCCTGGGCGCGATCAACGCCGAGGACCGCACGGTCCCCGGTGCCGTCGCCGCGGTGCTGCCCCAGGTGGCGCGCGCGGTGGACCACGCGGTGGACGCCCTGCGGGCCGGCGGCCGGGTGCACTACGTCGGCGCGGGCACGTCGGGCCGGCTGGCCACCCTGGACGCGGCCGAGCTGGTGCCGACGTTCAACGTGCCGGGTGACTGGTTCATCGCGCATCACGCCGGCGGCGAGCGCGCCCTGCGCAGCGCCGTCGAAAACGCGGAGGACGACTCGGCGGCGGGAGCCGCCGAGATGGCCGCGATGGTGCAGCCAGGTGACTTCGTACTGGGGCTGACGGCGTCGGGTAGGACGCCGTACGTGCTGGGCGCGCTGGCCGCGGCGGCGCGCCAGGGCGCCAGGACCGGGCTGGTCTCGGGCAACCCGAAGGCCGCCAAGCCGGTCGGGGTCGACGTGCTCATCGCCGTCGACACCGGCCCGGAAGCGATCGCCGGCTCGACCCGGATGAAGGCGGGCACGGCGCAGAAGATGATCCTGACGTCGTTCTCCACGGCGACGATGATCAAGCTCGGCCGGACCTACTCCAACCTGATGGTCAGCATGCGGGCCACCAACGCGAAGCTGCGCGGCCGGACCATCCGGATTCTGCAGGAAGCCACCGGCATGACGATGGCGGACTGCTCGGACGCACTCACCGAGGCCGGGGGCGAGCTGAAGGTGGCGCTGGTGCACCTGCTGTCGGGGTCGGACGTGAAGAGCGCGGCGAAGGCGCTTCACACGAGCGGCGGCCACGTCCGCAAGGCATTGGACACACTGCGGGTGCGCGCGAGCTAGACCTTCATCTGTTCACCTGTCTAACCTCTCAGATGACTGGGAGGCAGGTGGGGGATGGCGGGCAAGGGCACGATCGAGGACTCGCGGCGCGGGCTTTCGCGCCGCGAGTGGGTGTCGATCGGCGGGATGGCCGGGTTCATCCTGCTGCTGAACGTCGTGGGCTGGGGCGTGCTCACGGCGTTCGTCGCGCCGCGGCACTACGCGCTGGGCACGTCCGGCGTGTTCGGGATCGGGCTCGGCGTCACCGCCTTCACGCTCGGCATGCGGCACGCGTTCGACGCCGACCACATCGCCGCGATCGACAACACCACCCGCAAGCTGATGGCCGACGGCAAGCGGCCGCTGTCGGTCGGGTTCTGGTTCTCGCTCGGGCACTCGACGATCGTCTTCGCGCTGTGCCTCCTGCTCTCCCTCGGCGTCCGTGCGCTGGCCGGGCAGGTCGAGGACGACTCGTCCGCGTTGCACGAAACCACCGGCCTGATCGGGACGTCGGTGTCCGGCGTGTTCCTGTACGTGATCGGGATCCTCAACCTGGTCGTGCTCGTGGGCATCCTGCGCGTGTTCCGGAAGATGCGCCGCGGCGAGTTCGACGAAGCCGCGCTCGAACGCCAGCTGGACAACCGCGGCCTGCTGAACCGGTTGCTGCGCGGGGCGACGAAGGCCGTGCGCAAGCCGTGGCACATCTACCCGGTCGGGCTGTTGTTCGGGCTGGGCTTCGACACCGCGACCGAAATCGGGCTGCTGGTGCTCGCCGCGGGCGCCGCGACGTTCGCGCTGCCCTGGTACGCGATTCTCGTCCTGCCGATCCTGTTCGCCGCCGGGATGACCCTCTTCGACACCGTGGACGGCTGCTTCATGAACTTCGCCTACGGCTGGGCGTTCGCGAAGCCGGTGCGCAAGATCTTCTACAACATCACGGTGACCGCGTTGTCGGTCGCGGTGGCGCTGCTCATCGGGACCGTCGAGCTGGTGTCGATCCTCGCCGAGAAGCTGGAGATAACGTCGGGGCCGCTGGCGGCGATCGCCTCGGTGAACCTGGACTACGTCGGGTTCGGGATCGCCGGGCTGTTCGTGCTGACGTGGGTCATCGCGCTGGCGGTGTGGCGGTTCGGGCGGATCGAGGAGAAGTGGTCGGCGAAGCTGACGTGACGCCGATGGCCAGCGCCAGCACGGCGGCGACCGCGCCGGCCGGCCCGACCCACGACGGCCCCGCGGCCGCGAGCACGACCCCGCCCAGTGCCGAGCCGAGCGCGCCGCCGACGTAGATCGCCGAACCGTTCAGTCCCAATGCGACAGTCGGGGCGTCCGGCGCGAGCGTGAAGAGCCGGTGCTGCTGCGGCACCATCAGCATTCCGCCGAAGACGCCGGAGAACAACGCGACCAGCAGCACGGCGGGCAGCGAGTGCACGGCGAGGTCCAGGACGACGAGCACGACCGCGGTGCCCGCCAGCGAAAGCGCGCGCACCCGGCCCGGGCCGAGACGGTCGGTGGCGCCGCCGGCGAACGTCGTCCCGGCGACCTGGCCGATCCCCGACCCGACCAGCACCCACGAGAGGACCGCGCCGGTCGCCACCGGCGCGACCAGCACCGGCAGGTAGACGAACACGGTGAAGCCGGCCATGGTGCCGAAGACCGTCACCACCAGCACGCGCGCGATCGGCCGCCGCGCGACCACCGCGAGCCGCGCGCGCAGGCCGGCCGCGGGCACGCGCACTTCGGGGATGACCGGGATCAACGCCGCGACGACGACCGCGGCCACCCCGATCCCCCACATCACCGCGCGCCAGCCGAACCAGGTGCCGGCCAGCACGCCGATCGGGACGCCGAGCACCATCGACACGCTCATCCCGGCGGCGACCGTGGCCAGTGCCCGGCCTCGGCGGGCATCGGAGGAGAGCGCCCCGGCGAGGACGTAGGCGTTGGACTGGAACGCGGCCGCGCCGATCGCCGCGAGCAGCCGGGCCACGGCGACCACCGCGAACGACGTCCCGAGCGCCTGCCCGGCCATGCCCACGGTGAACAGCGCCATGCCGCCCGCCAGCAGCCACCGGCGATCCCAGCCGCCGGTGAACGCGGCGATGAGCGGCGACGCGATCGCGTAGGTCAGGGCGAAGACCGTGGTCAGCTGCCCCGCGACGGACTCCGTCACGTGCAGGTCGGCGGCGATGGCGGGCAGGAGGCCGTTGAGCACGAACCCGTCGGTGCCGACGGTGAACGTGCCCACCGCGAGGACGAGCAGGACCCCCAGCCGATCATTAGATGATCGTCGAATCGTCATGCGCCCATGATGGGGCTACACTTCGATTGTTGTCAAACGATCGAAGGAGAGTCGTGGCCCGGACGTTGCCCCAGCCGGCGCGCGAGGCGATCGAGATCGTGACGGTGCTGCAGGCCCTCGCCGATCCGGTGCGCCTGGAGGTCCTCCGCGAACTGGCGAAGGTGACGGAGCCGCGAAGCTGCGCTCTCGAGGAGTACGACCTCGACATCACCGCGCCGACGCTCTCGCACCACTGGCGCGTACTGCGCGAAGCCGGACTGACGACGACGTTCGTCGAGGGACGGCGGCGCTGGGTCGAACTACGCCGTGACGACCTGCAGGCGCGGTTCCCCGGCCTGCTGGACGCGGTTCTCGCCTAGGAAGCCGCGTCCGAGATGCTCTTCGCTTCGCGCGCACCGGCTTCGAACGCCTCGCAGCAGAAGAGCAGCCACGCGCGCACACCTTCCGGCGTCCCGCTCGCGAAGCCTTCAGCGGCTTCGAGATAACGCGGGACACGACGGAAGAACGTCACCTCGGGCACGCTCAGCGCCTTCGGGTCGAGGCCCGTCGCGACCATCGTCAGCCGCGCGGCCGCTCGCGCCACGACGCCGTCCGCGCTGCCGAACGGCTTGAGCGCCAGCAGTTCCCCGTGCACGACGGCCGTCAGGACCGGGCCCGGCACCGACGTCGCGCCGGTCACCAGCTGGGCGAGCAGCTCCAGACGGCCACCGCCGGAATGCGGGCGCCCCAACGCATCCGGGTCGTCGACGAGATCCGCCGCGGCCAGGACGTGCAGCCGCGCCAAGGCCTGCAGCGGCGCGCGGCGCCACGTCGGCAGCAGCGACTCCAGCGTCTCCGCGACGCGCAGCGCGCCGGCGAGCACCGGGTCGTCGACCGCGCCGTCGGCGGGCAGTTCCGGGTTCGCGCCCTCGATGCCGGCGGACGCGCGGGCGGCCCGCACCGAAGCTTCCGCCGCCGTCGCCGCGCCGCCGCGGAGGTTGGCCGGGAGCCGGTGCACCGCGAACACGGCGTCCTGTGCGGACTTCGCCGCCGCGGCGACGCCTTCGAGGTCGAGCAGGGGCTTCAGCGGGTCGTTCATGCGTCGAGAACCTGACCTTCGCGCTTGACCACGGGCGGGAGCACCGACCACGGGAAGTTGATCCACTTGCCGGTGCGCCGCCAGACGTACTCGCACTTCACCGTGGAGTGCGGCTTCTCGTAGACGACCGCCGAGCGCACCTCGGCGACGTGGTCGAGGCAGAAGTCGCGGACGAGCTTGAGGGTGGCACCGGTGTCGGCGACGTCATCGGCGATCAGCACCTTCTTGCTCGTGAGGTCGACGACGTTGGGCACCGGCGGCAGCATCACCGGCAGGTCGAGGCGCTGGTCGATGCCGGTGTAGAACTCGACGTTCATCACGTGCAGGTTCTTCACGTCGAGCGCGTAGCCGAGCGCGCCGGCGACGAAGAGGCCGCCGCGGGCGATGGACAGGACGAGGTCCGGCACGAAGCCGTCGTCGGCGATGGTGTGAGCCAGTTCACGGCTCGCCGTGCCGAACAGCTCCCAGGTCAGCTCTTCCCGCTCTTCGGCCATCGATCTCGCCCTTCGTCGTGGTCCGCCGAGCATAGGCAACGCCGAAGTGGACTCTGAAGATGCTTGAAAACTGGCTATCTGAAGCAGCCAATAACGGGCTTACCGTGATCACGTGAGCGACTGGAGCACTCAACCGACCCTGTCCGGCGAGCACGTCCGCCTGGAGCCGTTGACCGCCGGGCACGCCAAGGGCCTGTTCGAGGCGAGCGCAGACCCGGGTATCTGGACCTGGCTGAGCGTCCGGCAGCCCGCCGACGTCCCGGCCATGGAACGGTTCGTCGAGCGAGCGCTGGCCGACCCCGCGCGACGGCCGTTCGCGCAGATCGACGTCGCTTCCGGCCGCGTCGCCGGGACGACGTCGTACTACCAGGTCGTCGAACAGCACCGGATCCTGTCGATCGGGCACACCTGGATCGGCGCGGACTGGCAGCGCACCGGGCTGAACACCGAGTCGAAGCTGCTCCTGCTCACGCACGCGTTCGAAACCCTTGGCGCGCAACGCGTTTCCTGGGAGACCGACGTCCGCAACCTGCGCTCGCAACGCGCCATCGAACGACTCGGCGCGCTTCGCGAAGGCGTGCTGCGCGCGCACCGGATCCGGCCGGACGGCTCGTCGCGCGACACCGTCACCTATTCGATGCTGGCGGCCGAGTGGCCGGCCGCGAAAGCGCGCCTGAACGAACGCTTAGTCACCGGGGCTCCCCTGCCACGGTGAACCGGCGGGGCCACGTGGGTGCAACCTTTTACAAGGCGGACTAACGTCGCTAGCGTGCCGCTAGCCGTCGTTTCGGCGCACTACAGGAGGCCTTGCAACCATGACCGAGCAGTCCCCAGCCCTGGACAACCTGCTCACCGAGAGCCGCACCTTCCCGCCCAGCGGGGATTTCGCTGATCAGGCCAACGCGAAGGCCGATCTTTACGCCGAAGCCGACGCCGACCGCGAAGCGTTCTGGGCCAAGCAGGCCGAGCGGCTCACGTGGGACACGAAGTGGACCACGGTACTGGACTGGACCAATGCGCCGTTCGCGAAGTGGTTCGTCGGCGGCAAGCTGAACGTCGCCTACAACTGCGTCGACCGGCACGTCGAGTCCGGCCACGGTGACCAGGTCGCGATCCACTGGGTCGGCGAGCCGGGTGACACCCGGGACATCACCTACGCCGAGCTGAAGACCGAGGTTTCCAGGGCCGCCAACGCACTCACGTCGCTGGGCGTCACCGCCGGCGACGTCGTGGCGATCCAGCTGCAGATGGTCCCCGAGGCCATCTTCGCGATGCTCGCGTGCGCGCGGATCGGCGCGCTGCACAGCGTCGTCTTCGGCGGCTTCTCCCCGACCGCGCTGCGGGCCCGCGTCGACGACGCCGCCGCGAAGATCGTGATCACCTCCGACGGCCAGTTCCGCCGCGGCAAGGCCGCGCCGATGAAGGCCAATGTCGACGAAGCGCTCGAAGGCGCCGAGACCGTCGAGAAGGTCATCGTCGTCAAGCGCACGGGCGACCAGCTCGAGGGCGACGTGCCGTGGACCGAGGGCCGCGACCTCTGGTGGCACGAGCTCGTCGACGGACAGTCCGAAGAGCACACTCCCGAGGCGTTCGACAGCGAGCACCCGCTGTTCATCCTCTACACCTCCGGCACCACCGGGAAGCCGAAGGGCATCCTGCACACCTCCGGCGGCTACCTGACGCAGACGGCGTACACCCACCACAACGTCTTCGACCACAAGGCCGGCGAGGACGTCTACTGGTGCACCGCCGACATCGGCTGGATCACCGGCCACAGCTACATCGTCTACGGCCCGCTCGCGAACCGCGTGACGCAGGTGGTCTACGAAGGCACGCCGAACACCCCGCACGAGGGGCGGCACTGGGAGATCATCCAGAAGTACAAGGTCTCCATCTACTACACCGCGCCGACGCTGATCCGCACGTTCATGAAGTGGGGCGCGGAGATCCCCGAGAAGTACGACCTGTCGACGCTGCGGGTGCTGGGTTCGGTCGGCGAGCCGATCAACCCCGAGGCGTGGATCTGGTACCGGGAGACCATCGGCGCGGGCCGCACGCCGATCGTCGACACCTGGTGGCAGACCGAGACCGGCGCGATCATGATTTCGCCGCTGCCGGGCGTCACCTCGACCAAGCCGGGCTCGGCGCAGAAGGCGCTGCCGGGCATCTCCGCGAAGGTCGTCGACGACACCGGCACGGAGGTGCCCCACGGCGGTGGCGGGTACCTGGTGCTCGACAAGCCGTGGCCGTCGATGCTGCGCGGCATCTGGGGCGACAACGAGCGCTACCAGGAGACGTACTGGTCGCGCTTCAAGGACCAGGGCTTCTACTTCGCCGGCGACGGCGCGAAGTACGACAACGACGGCGACGTCTGGCTGCTGGGCCGCGTCGACGACGTGATGAACGTGTCCGGCCACCGCATCTCGACCACCGAGGTCGAGTCGGCGCTGGTCTCGCACCCGACGGTGGCCGAGGCCGCGGTCGTCGGCGCGACCGACCCGACCACCGGCCAGGGCATCGTCGCGTTCGTCATCCTCCGCGGCAACGCGGTGGACGGCGGCGACGAGGCCATCCAGGCCCTGCGGAACCACGTCGCCAAGGAGATCGGGCCGATCGCGAAGCCGCGGCAGATCATGGTCGTGCCGGAGCTGCCGAAGACGCGCTCGGGCAAGATCATGCGCCGCCTGCTGCGCGACGTCGCCGAGAACCGGCAGGTCGGCGACGTCACCACGCTGGCCGACTCGTCGGTGATGGACCTGATCTCGTCGGGCCTGAAGTCGGGCAAGTCCGAGGAGTGAGCTAGCGTTCCTCTCGTCAGAGCCCTTCCGGCTTCGCGCCGGGAGGGCTCTGTCATGACACCCCGAATGGCACGGCTCGAACGCATGTTCTAAGCTGTGCCGCGAACCACACCCCCTTCCCGGGCAAGGAGACGACACGACGATGACCGTGGATGTCCTGACGCACGACGAGGAAACGGCCGAAGCTCCGGCGACCACCGAGGCGCCGGCCACCGACGTTCCCGCCGCCGAGGCGACGACCGTCACCGAGTCCGCGTCCCCGGCCGCTTCGGAAAGCCCGGCTGAGCCGGTCGCCGAGGAGGCCCCCAAGCCGAAGCGCGGCCGCCCGAAGGGTGCCGCGGCGGCGTCGACCGCGAAGAAGACCCGCACGGTCGAGCTGATCCTGACCGTCACCGGCACGGCCGACGGCGAGTGGCAGGCCGAGCTGAAGAACGGCTCCAAGTGGGTCGCGAAGGGCCTGGAGATCCCCGCCGCCGCGGTGTCGCGCGCGGCGAAGGAGCTGCACTCCGACCTGTCCGGCCCGATCGACGAGGTGATCAACCAGGCCCGCGAAGCGCAGGCCGCGAAGGTCGCCGCGTTGGAGGCCGAGCTCGAGAAGGCCAAGCAGGCTCTCGCCGAGCTGGACGCCTGAGCCTCAAGCTTCACTCCAGGAAGCGCCCGGTTCCGCATTGGCGGGGCCGGGCGTTTCCGCTTTCCGGGACAAACCGCCGGCAGTCCACACAGGACCGAGTTAGGTAAGGCAGCCGTTAATTAGGCCTACCTGACCACAAAACCAAGTCTCGCCTCGATTCTCCGTTCGTGTTTCACTTGTCCGGTGACCGAAACCATTGACGGTGACACCGTCGGGCACGCCCACGAACCGCACCAGGGTGTCGGCGGGAAACTGAACTGGCTGCGAGCCGGGGTTCTCGGGGCGAACGACGGGATCGTGTCGGTCGCCGGGATCGTCGTCGGCGTCGCCGGCGCCACCACGGAAAGCACGACCATCCTCACCGCCGGAATCGCCGGGCTCGTCGCCGGTGCCTTTTCCATGGCCGGCGGGGAATACGTCTCCGTGAGCACCCAGCGCGACACCGAACAGGCCTTGCTCCGGCTGGAAAAGCAGGAGCTCAAGACCATGCCGGAGGCCGAGGAGCAGGAGCTCGCCGAGATCTACGAGGACAAGGGCCTTTCGCCGGAGCTGGCCGCCCAGGTCGCCCGCGAACTGACCGAAAAGGACGCGCTGCACGCGCACGCGGAGGCCGAGCTCGGCATCGATCCGGACAACCTGACCAGCCCGTGGCAGGCGGCCTGGGCGTCGCTGGTCGCGTTCTCGGTCGGCGCGCTGCTGCCGATCCTGTCCATCGCCTGGGCCGGCGTCTCCCTGCGGGTGTGGGCGTGCGCCGCCGCGGTCGTCGTCGGCCTCACGCTGACCGGGTGGGTCAGCGCGAGGCTCGGCGACGCGAACGTGGGGCGCGCGATCCTCCGCAACGTCGGCGTCGGCGCCCTCACCATGGTCGTGACCTACTTCGTCGGGGTGATCTTCGGAGTCACCGTGGGCTAATGGACGCCCTTCATCAGCTTGCGGATGAACGGGATGCCCAGGAACAGCAGGATGCCGACGCCGATGGCGACCCCGCCGACCGTGCTGAAGTACGGCGCCTCGTCGTCGACCGAGTAGTACTCGGCGAGCTTGCCGGACATCGCGGTGCCGAACGAGATCGACAGGAAGTTCAGCGCCACCATCTGCGTCCGGAACGCCTCCGGCGCGAGCTTCGTCGACAGCGACAGCCCGACCGGCGAAAGGCACAGCTCGGCGATCGTGAAGACGAACAGGATGCCGACCATCGCGAGCATCGGGCTGGCGTTCTTGCCGCTGCCCACCATCGGCAGGAACAGCAGGAACGCCGCACCCATCAGCACCGTGCCGATGACGAACTTCATCGGCGTCGACGGCTGGCGCTCGCCGAGCTTCGTCCACAGCACCGCGAGGATCGGGGCGAACACGATGATGAACACCGGGTTGATCGAGTTGACCCAGGACACCGGCATCTCCCAGCCGAACAGGCTCCGGTTCAGCCGCTGGTCGGTGTAGGCCGCGACGACCGTGAACTGCTGCTGGTACAGCGAGAAGAACACCGCGCTGGCGATGAACATCGGGATGAACGAGAACACCCGGCTGCGCTCGTCCGAGGTGATCTTGCCGCTGGTCAGGATGACGAGGAAGTAGATCACCGAGATCACGCCGACCACCCACACGACGACGTCGGCGAGGTTGCCCGGGTTGACGACGCCGGTCAGCACCAGCACCAGGATCGCGGCGACCAGCAGGAGGGCTGCGCCGATCGCCAGCGCGCGCTGCGACGACGGCAGCGGGTTCGGCACCTCCTTGGCCTTCTCACCGAGGTTCTTGCGGCCCAGCGTGTACTGGATCAGGCCGAGCGCCATGCCGATGGCGGCCAGGCCGAAGCCGAGGTGGAAGCCGACCTCGGTCTGCGCGAGCCCGGTCAGCAGTGGCCCGACGAAACCGCCGAGGTTGACGCCCATGTAGAAGATCGTGAAGCCGGCGTCGCGCCGTTCGTCGCCGTCGGCGTAGAGCGTGCCGACGATCGCCGTCGCGTTCGACTTCAGCCCGCCACTGCCGACCGCGACGCACACGAGGCCGACGCCGATGCCGGCGAGGCCTGGCAGGAGCGCCAGGCTGAGGTGGCCGATCATGATGAGCACAGCGCTGTAGAACAACGTCCGTTCGGAGCCGAGCAGCCGGTCGGCGACCCAGGCGCCGACGACGGCCGAGAGGTACACCAGGCCGCCGTACGCGCCGACGATGCCGAGCGCGGACTCCTGCGCCAGGCCGAGGCCGCCCTGGTCGATCCGGTAGTAGAGGTAGATCGGCAGGATGCCGAGCATCCCGTAGAAGGAGAAGCGTTCCCACATCTCCACGCCGAAGAGGTTCGCCAGCCCTCGTGGGTGCCCGAAGAACCTCGTGTCCTGCTGGACCTCGGTTGAGGTGCTCACAACTGTCGTCTTCCCTTGTCTCGGACTTCGTTGCCTCTTGGCATGGTATGAGCACACCGTGTGGCCCACCACCGATACCGCCTGTGGCGGCGGCCATAACGATCCGTGACAAAGAGGGATTAAAATAACGTCAAGGTGCGCCGGGAAGTCTGGTCGGCAACAGTGATCAGCGACCCCTGGAGCCGCCCGTGTCCCGTCCGTTGAGCGAGTTCGCGCGCTACCTGCGCACCGAGACGACCGGCGGGATCATCCTGCTCGTCGCGACCGCGGTCGCCCTGCTGTGGGCCAACTCGCCGCTGCGGGACAGCTACCACGCCCTCCGCGACTTCCGGCTCGGCCCGGAGTTCCTGCACCTGGACCTGACGGTCGGCGACTGGGCGACGGACGGCCTGCTCGCCCTGTTCTTCTTCGTCGCCGGGCTGGAGCTCAAGCGCGAGCTCGTCGTCGGCGAGCTGTCCCGCTTGAAGCAGGCGGTGCTGCCGGTCGTCGCCGCGATCGGCGGCATGGTCGTGCCCGCGCTCGTCGCGCTGGGCGTCGGCTGGGGGACGCCGGGGATCGAACGGGCCTGGGCGATCCCGGTCGCCACGGACATCGCGTTCGCGCTCGGCGTGCTCGCGCTGACCGCGTCGAACCTGCCGTCGAGTGCCCGGATCTTCCTGCTGTCGCTGGCCGTGGTGGACGACCTCGGCGCGATCATCGTCATCGCCGTCGTCTTCACGACGGGCTTCGACCTGGTCGCGGCGGCCGTCGCGGTCGTGGCCCTCGCGCTGTACGCGTACCTGCAGCACCGGCGGGTCCGCACGCCGTGGCTGTACGTGCCGCTCGCGCTGGTCACCTGGGTGGCGGTGCACTCGGCGGGCATCCACGCGACGATCGCCGGTGTCGCGCTGGGCCTGCTCACCCGCGTCCGGGCCGACGAGGGCGAGGCCGAAGCGCCGGCCCTGCGGCTCGAGCACCGGCTCCAGCCGTGGTCGTCCGCGGTCGCCGTGCCGGTGTTCGCGCTGTTCGCGGCCGGCATCTCGGTCAGCGGCGGCTCGCTCGGCGCGGTGTTCACGACGGCGTTGCCGCTCGCGGTGCTGGCCGGGCTGCTCGGCGGCAAGGTCGTCGGCATCCTCGGCGCGAGCGTGCTCGCCGTGAAGCTGGGCGTGGCGGAGAAGCCGCGCGGGATGGGCTGGCGGGACCTGGGCGCGCTGTCGGTGCTCGGCGGGGTCGGGTTCACCGTCAGCCTGCTGATCGCCGAGCTGGCGCTCCCGGCCGACCTCACCGAACTGGCCAAGGCGGCGGTGCTGATCGCCTCGGCGACGGCGTCCCTGCTCGCGGCCCTCGTGCTTCTCCGGCGAAACCGGGCACACGCCCATCTGGAGTGATCTCACGACACTCGGCGATACCGCCGCGCTCGCACAATCGACACATGGCACGATGACCCGGTGAGCAGCCCCAAGCACGAACGCACCGGCCCCGACGGCGTGGGGGCCGTGCCTTACCTCCCGCTGTCCTCCGACACCGACGTCCCCGGCGACCAGTCGATCGGCAGGCTCGTCGGCGACGCGACCCAGCACATCTCGACCCTGGTCAGGGCGGAGATGGAGCTCGCGAAGTCCGAGCTGATCGGCGAGGTGAAGAAGGGCCTCAAGGGGGCCGTCTACTTCCTGATCGCGCTGACGGTCTTCCTGTACAGCACGTTCTTCATCTTCTTCACCGCCGCCGAGGGCCTCGCGGAGTGGTGGAACGTCCGCTCGCTCGCGTTCCTCGCCGTCTTCGGGCTGATGCTCCTGACGACGATCGCCGTCGGGTTCCTCGGCTACCGGAAGTTCAAGAAGTTCCAGGCGCCGGAGCGGACGATCTCGAGCCTGAAGGAGACCGCCGCCGCGCTCAAGCCGCAGCGCGCGCCCGAAGCCGACTTGACCACCACGCGCGACTGAGTCGTTGCACGCGTCCCCCGACCCGTCGATCGTGCGGATCGACGGCCCGTGGGCCCATCGCGACGTGTCCGCGAACGGCGTCCTGCTGCACGTCGCCGAGCTCGGCGAAGGTCCCCTCGTGGTGCTGCTGCACGGGTTCGCCGAGTTCTGGTGGACCTGGCACCACCAGCTGCGGGCACTGGCCGACGCCGGGTTCCGCGCCGTCGCCGTCGACCTGCGCGGCTACGGCGACTCCGACAAACCGCCACGCGGCTACGACGCGTGGACGCTGGCCGGTGACGTCGGCGGGCTGATCAAGTCACTCGGGGCGCGGCGCGCGCACCTCGTCGGGCACGCGTGGGGCGGCATGCTCGCCTGGACGGTCGCCTCGCTGCACCCGCGGCTGGTGTCCTCGGTGACGGCGATCGGCGCGGCCCACCCCCTCGCGCTGCGGTCGTCGGTGGCCCGCGCGCCCTGGCGCGGCCAGGGCCGCGCGGCCGGGCACCTCTTCCGCTTCCAGGTGCCGATGGCGCCGGAGAAGTGGCTCGTGAAGAACGACGCCCAGGCCGTCGAGGACCTCTTCGGCAGCTGGGCCGGGAGCCGCTGGCGGTCCACTTCGGACTTCACCGGCAGCGCCGAGGCGTTCCGGCAGGCGATGCTCGTGCCCGGCGTCGCGCACAGCGCGCTCGAGTACTACCGGTGGGCGTTCCGCGCCCAGTTCCGCGGCGAAGGCCGTCGCTTCACCGAAGCCGTCGGGGCCCGGATCACGGCGCCGACGCTGCAGCTGCACGGCGCCGACGACACCTGCATCCTGCCCGAGACGGCGACGTCGTCGACGCGCTGGGCCGGCCCGCACGCCGAGCCGGAAATCTGGCCCGGCGTCGGGCACTTCCCCCACCTCGAAGCTCCGCACCGCGCGTCGACGGCCCTGGTCGACTTCCTCAAGTGAGATCGATGGCGTTCTTCGCCCGCTCCACCGACTCCTCCGCCGGGCCACCCGTCGGGTTCTCCGTGGCCAGCGCCTGGTTGAGGGTGACGAACGGCCGCATCCGCCGTTCGTAAGCCGCGAAGGCCTCTTCGTGCCCGGCCCGGCCGAGTTCCTGAGCCAGGACGTAGGCGCCGACCAGCGCGAGGCTCGTCCCCTGGCCGGACAGCGCCGAGGCGCAGTAGCCGGCGTCCCCGACCAGCGCGACGCGGCCCGCCGACCAGCGATCCAGGTGGACCTGCGCCATCGCGTCGAAGTAGAAGACCTCCGCGCCGGCCATCGCCGCCAGGAGCTTCGGCACCTCCCAGCCGATCCCGGCCAGCCGCTCGGCGACGAGCCGCTTCTGCCCCTCGACGTCCTGCCGGGGCAGCGGTCCCGAGCCGAAGCCGAGGGTGACGCGCAGCTCGGTGTTGTCCCGCACCGGGTAGATCGCCCCGCCGGTCTCCTCGTGCCGGAACCAGACCTGCCAGTCCTCGAGGCCCAGGAAGTTCGCCGTCGGGAAGATCGCCAGGTACTGCCCGAGGTGGCGGGTGAACTCCTCCTCCGGGCCGAAGGCGAGCCGCCGCACCGCCGAGTGCAGGCCGTCCGCGCCGACGACCAGGTCGAACGTCCGGAAGCCGCCGCGCTCGAACTCGACGCGCACGCCGTGCGGCTCGTCGGTCAACGCCGTGATCGAGTCGCCGAAGACGTACTCGACGTCGGTCGCCTCGTGCAGGATCGCGACGACGTCGTCGCGCAGGATCTCGAAGTCGTCGCTGTCGAGCCGTCCGCTGCTGTAGGTGAACTCCTCGGACCGGAACAGCTCCTGGCCCTCACCGTCCACCATGGACATCCCGCGCATCCGGGTGCGCATCGCGCGCATCCGGTCGCCGAGGCCCATCTCGTCGACGACGTCGAGCGCGACCCCACGCACGTCGATCGCCTGGCCGCCGGTGCGCGGGCCGGGCGCCCGCTCGACGACGGTCACGGCCCAGCCCGCGCGGGCCAAGAACCAGGCCAGCGTGCCGCCGGCGACACCGGCACCCGAGATCAGGATGTTTCGCATGGTTCCCTCCAGAGTCGTACGCTTGTTCTGCACAACAGTGGAGTTCCAGCAGTTCAAGACCAAATCTGTGCTAGTACAGATGGCCAACTGCACTAGGTCAGGGAGCAAGAGTGAAGTACATGGCCATCGCCGACGAGCTGCGCGGCCGGATCGCGCGCGGCGAGCTTCCGCCGGGCGCGCGGGTGCCTTCGACCCGGCGGCTCGCCGCCGACCACGGCGTGGCGATGGCGACCGCGGCCAAGGCGCTCGCCCTGCTGAGCCAGGACGGGCTGGTGCGCGCGGAGCCGCGGTCCGGCACGGTCGTCGCCGGCCGGGACCGCCGCGGCGGCAGCCAGCAGGCGCTGACCCGCGAGCGGATCGTGCGCACGGCGATCGACATCGCCGACGCGGAAGGGCTGGCCGCGCTTTCGATGCGCGGGGTCGCGGCCCGCCTCGGCGCCGCGGCCATGGCGCCGTACCGGTACGTGAACGGCAAGGACGAGCTGGTGATGCTGATGGCCGACGCGGCGTTCGGCGAGCGCGGCTACCCGGCGAACCCGCGGGGCGACTGGCGCGAACGGCTGACACTCGGCGGCCGGACGCTCTGGTCGCTCTACCGGCGGCACCCGTGGCTCGCCCAGCTCGCGCCGATCACCCGCCCGCTGCCGCTGCGCAACCTCGGCATGCACGGCGAATGGGCCCTCTCCGCGCTGTCCGAGCTGGGCGTCGACGCGGCGACGCTGTGCGACCTGCACGTGCTGTTCTTCAGCTACGTCCAGGGCATCGCGATCCACCTCGAACGCGAACAGCACGCGCTCGCCGCGTCCGGGCTGTCCGAAGAGCAGTGGATGGACCGTCAGATGCCCTCGATGGCGCCGATGACCAGCGGCAGGCCGGTGTTCACGAAGATGCTCCGCGAACTCGGCGAGACCGGCTACGACCTCGTCCTCGACGACGTCTTCGAGTCCGGGATGCGGGCGCTGCTCGACGGCCTCGCGCTGCGGTTCGGGCGTTAGGCGGCGCAGGAACCGGTGGACACGTTCGTCGTCTGCGACGGCGCCGCGTCCACTTCGGCCCGCACCTGCTCGGCCGTCAGCGTGAAACCGGTCTCCGGGTCCTCCACCGCCGCACCGAACACGACGCCGATGACCCGGCCGTCCGGGGTCACCATCGGGCCGCCGGAGTTGCCGCTGCGGATCTCGGCGCGGACGGTGAAGACGTCCCGCTGCACCGTGTTGGCCTCGTAGATGTCCGGGCCGCGCAGGTTGATCCGGCCGCGCACGCGGGCCGGCGTCGCCCGGTACGGGCCGTCGAGCGGGTAGCCGAGCACGATCGCGCTGTCGCCCGCCTTCGCCGTCTCCGGCGCGAACGGCAGCGCCGGGGCCCGCAGCCGCGGCACGGCGAGCACCGCGATGTCGACCTCCGGGTCGAAGTAGACGACGCGCGCCGGGTAGTCGCCCTGCGTCGTCTCGATGCCGACGGTGTCGGTGCCGGCCACGACGTGCGCGTTCGTCATCACCCGCTGCGGCGCGATCACGAACCCGCTGCCTTCCAGGGACCGCGAGCAGGAACTGGCGCTGCCGCGGATCTTGACGACGCTGCCGTGCAGGTCCTGGACGACCCCGCTGCTCTGCAGCGCCGGGTCCGGCGGCGAGGTGTCCGCCGTCGGGGCCTTCTCGAACGGGTCCATGATGGACGGGAAGCCGGACGCGTCGAGCAGCTTGCGCAGCTGGCTCGGGAACCCCTGCGCGGCCTCCGGCATGGTGTCGTTGACCTTGCCGAGCACCACCGAGTTGTTGATCGCCTTGGCCAGCCCCGGCAGGCCGGACACGGTCGTCAGCGGCGTCGCGATCAGCCACGCCACCACGAACACGACCACGGCCTGCACGATCGCGCCGAGCGTCTTGTCGATGCCGGAGAGCTTGTCCGGGTTGATCTTCTGGCGGAGCTTGCGCCCCACGTAGACGCCGATGGCCTCGCCGAACGCGACCAGGAACACCACGGTCGCCACCGCGAAGGCGACCTTCCACACCGGGTCGTCGAAGAACGAGACGACCACGGGCGCGAGCTTGATGCCGATGATCGCGCCGAGCACGACGCCGACCAGCGACGGCAGCGCGATGATCACGCCCTGGAACGCGCCGGACACGGCCGCCAGCAGGGCGAGCAGCAGTACCAGCACATCGACCCAGTTCACCGCGTCACTCCTCTGTCAGCCGCTTTGGGGGGTTCCGGGTGGCGGAGCCCCCGGCCCGGGGCGGAGCCCCGGTGAGACGCAGCCGCGCTTGGAATGCTGCCAGCGCTTCGTCGAGGTCCCGGACGTCGCCCGGGTCCCATTCGCGCTCCCAGCCTCCCAGGCCGAGGAGAACCGACAGCAACCCGGCGGTGAAGCCCCAGACGAACAGGCCGCCGACCTCGAAGGCCGGCCCCTTCCACGGCATGCCGGCCTTCTTGACCATGAACCGGTTCGCCGGGTCGACCAGGTCGGCGATCGCGACGCGCGCGACGGACGCCGTCTCGGCCGGGTCGACCGCGTGCACCGGTGACGGCTCGGCCCAGTGCGCCAGCACCGGCGTCACGGCGAACTTGGACACCGGGACGAACAGCTCCGGCAGCACCGCGATCGGCCGGACGCCGGACGGGACGACGCCGGTCTCCTCTTCCGCCTCGCGCAGCGCGGTGCCGACCGGGCCGCCGTCGCCGTCCTCGGCGCCGCCGCCGGGGAAGGAGACCTGCCCGGCGTGCGAGCCCAGCGTGTCGGCGCGGCGCTGCAGCAGGACGTCCGGCTCGCCGTCGGCTTCGCGTTCGCCGAAGAGGATCAGCACCGCGGCGGGCCGCGTGTAGGCGTCTTCGGGCGGGCTGAACCGGGTGAACGTCTTCGCGTCGACCTCGCCGCTGACCTTGACCAGCGGCCGGAGCCACTCGGGAACCGACTCCGGCTCGACCAGTGGTCCGATCACGATGCCCCCTCGACTGCCGCACGCACCTGGTCAGTGTTCCCGAACAACCGTGGATTCGCGATGAACCGGACCTCGCCGGCCGCGGTGACCAAGTAGGACGCCGGGAGCGCCGACGGCACCTTCAGCGCCGTCCGGACCGGCCCGCTCTGCCCCTCCCCGTCGAACACCGACGGTAGGTGCACGCCGAGCTGGGCCAGGAGGTTCAACCCGTCCTTCGCCGGGCTCTGCACCTGGACGCCGAGCACCCGCACGGCGCCCGGCTGCTTCGCGTACGCCTGGAGCACGGGCAGCTCGGTCCGGCACGGCTCGCACCACGACGCCCAGACGTTGACCAGCACCGGAGCACCCGCGAGAGCTTTCCCGACGTCGACGCTCGCGCCGTCGCCGAGGCAGTCCGCCTTGACCCCTTCAAGCTGCTTCACGGGCTGCGCCGGACCCGGCGCCGGGCACGGCTGGAGTGCGGCGGCGGACCGGGCCGGAGCGAGATCTTCGGACGGCTTCGCGGCGGTGTCCGAGCCGCGCGGGAGCAGCGCGACGATGAGCGCCACCGCCAGCACAGCCGCGGCCAACGCCCATTTGGTGACGGTCGTCACCGGGGCGCCGCCAGCGCCAGGATGTGGTCCTTTTCGACACCTTTGACCAGTTTCGCGGCTTCCTCGAACCCGGTCGGGCCGGTGCCGTACGACGGGCAGTCCTTGGCCAGCGGGCAGGCACCGCAGGCCGGCTTCTTGGCGTGGCAGACGCGCCTGCCGTGGAAGATCACCCGGTGCGAGAGCATCGTCCACTCCTTGCGGGGGATCAGCTCGCCGACCACGTGCTCGACCTTGACCGGGTCCTCCTCCGCCGTCCAGCCCCAGCGCCGGACCAGCCGGCCGAAGTGGGTGTCGACGGTGATGCCCGGCACGTCGAAGGCGTTGCCGAGCACGACGTTGGCGGTCTTGCGGCCGACGCCGGGCAGGGTGACCAGCTCGTCGAGCTTGTTCGGCACCTCGCCGCCGAAGCGCTCGACCAGCGCCGCGCCGAGCCCCATCACGGAGTTCGCCTTGGCCCGGTAGAAGCCGGTGCTCCGGAGGAACTCCTCCAGCTCGGCGCGGTCGGCGCCCGCGTAGTCGGCGGCGGTCCGGTAGCGCTTGAACAGGGCGGGCGTGACGAGGTTCACCCGGACGTCGGTGGTCTGTGCGGACAGTACGACCGCGACCAGCAGTTCCAGTGGCGTGGTGAAGTCGAGCTCACAGTGGGCGTCGGGATAAACGTCGTCCAGGCAACGCTTCATCCGCCTGGCGCGTCTCACCAGAGCCAACCGGCTTTCACCAGCGCCCTCACGGGGGGCGTTCGTGGTGGCAGGAGGCACCCCGATAGCCTACGGGCGCCGTCGGACGAGCCGGTCAGTGCACCGGTGGACGACCGACACGCCAGAGCACCACCTCGGCGCAGTTTTCCGGCCGCCATGAGCGAGGATCTGGAGTAGATGCTTCCCACTGAGTGTTTCGGGGTCCGGTCATGACTGTCTGGTTCGTCATCCTGGTCCCCCTGGTGATCATGTTCTTCGCGCTCTTCATGGAGCGCGTGGAAAGCAGGCTCAAGCACGTCGCGGTGCAGGAGAACGAGGTCGAAGAGTTCCTCGAGCAGGCGCAGCCCAACGAGGTCAGGGCGCTCTACGGGCACGGCATCGGCCGTGCGCTCGAGCTGTTCCGGCTGCGTAGGCTGGGCGGACGGGCAGCCAGGCTACGCGCGCGTCGCGTGCGGAGTTAGGCTCCACGTTCGAACGAGATCGTTTCCGTCTTACGCGAGTCCGGCGAGCGATCTCGGGAGTACGCCCTAGACTGACGCGCAAGTGATCGGCGTCACGCTCCTCCAGACACGGGGGAGCGTGATCGTTTCTCGACGAGGAGGCACCCGAGGTGGACGAAACCCTGGCCCGTGCGGGCATTTTCCAGGGTGTGGAGCCGGCAGCGGCGGAGGCGCTGGCCCAGACCTTGGAATCCGTGGAGTTCCCCCGCGGCCATGTCATCTTCAACGAGGGCGAGCCCGGCGACAAGCTGTACATCATCCAGTCCGGCAAGGTGAAGATCGGCCGCAAGTCCCCGGACGGCCGCGAGAACCTGCTGGGCATCTTCGGCCCGTCGGACATGTTCGGCGAGCTGTCCATCTTCGACCCCGGCCCCCGGACGTCGAGCGCGACCACGGTCACCGAGGTCCGCGCGGTCACCATGGACCGCCCGGCGCTGCGGCAGTGGATCTCGACCCGCCCGGAGATCGCCGAGCAGCTGCTGCGCGTGGTCGCGCGCCGCCTGCGCCGGACGAACAACATGGTCGCGGAGCTGATCTTCACCGACGTCCCCGGCCGCGTGGCGCGCGCGCTGCTGCAGCTCGCGCAGCGCTTCGGCAGCCAGGAGGCGGGCCTGCTGCGGGTCACGCACGACCTGACGCAGGAAGAGATCGCCCAGTACGTCGGCGCCTCGCGCGAGACCGTGAACAAGGCGCTCGCCGACTTCGCGCACCGCGGCTGGCTGCGGCTCGAGGGCAAGAGTGTGCTGATTTTAGACCCGGAGCGCTTGGCCCGACGCGCCCGCTGAGTTCCTGACGAAGGCCCCTGACCTGCAGGTCAGGGGCCTTCGTTGTCCTGCAGTGTGTGATCCCAAAGCAAAGAGCCGGGCGCCACCCCCGACGTGGCGCACCGGCTCTTCACTGTCGCGCGGACCATCCCCCGACGATCCGCGCTCCCCGCCCTCCGGATCAGGCCCCGACCCATATGCCGGAGGGAGCTGGGTTCTTTGCTGTTGTTCAACCATCACGGCCCATACCCACGAATTCAAGGCCATTCACTCTCAAGGACGCTACCTGCGCCGTTTCGTTGCAGGAGTCCACGGAGAATATCGTGAGTGTTACCTGATCGAGACCACTCGCACCGGCCCAAGATCGACTCCCAGTCTGCCGGTGATGCACCTGACCGTCAAATAACTGGTACCCACGTACCAGTCTGCGGCATACTGGTACGCGTGTCCCAGTCTGTGTCGAACCACGAAAGCCGCACGTCCCTCGCCGACTACCGGGCCGCGCTGACCACTCGCGAGGCCCGGCGACCCGCCATCGCCTCCGTGCTCGCCCGGCTGCCGATCGCCATGATCGGCATCTCGGCCCTGCTCTACGTCCAGCGCGAGACCGGATCGTTCGCCGCCGCCGGGCTCGTCTCGGCCGGTTCACTCGTCGGGGTGTCGGTGGGCGCGGTCGTGCAGGGCAGGCTGATCGACCGGTTCGGGCCGACACGTCCCCTGCTCATCACCGCCCTCCTCTCCGCGCTGTCGATGGCCGCCTTGGTCACGGCCATCGAGTCGCACGCGGCCACCGCCGTACTGGTCGCGTTCGGCGCGCTCACCGGACTGTCGGAGCCGATGGTCGGGTCGGCGTCGCGGGCCCTGTGGACCCGGCTGCTGCCGCCGGGCGGCGCGCGCAATGCCGCGTTCTCGTACGAGGCGATCAGCATGGAGGTCTTCTTCATCCTCGGTCCCGGCGTGGCCGGGCTGCTGGTCATGGCGCCGTGGGCGGGGACCGGCCTGGTGCTGGGCGTCGCGCTGCAGTTCACCGGCGCGGTGCTGTTCGCCTTGAGCCCGGCCGTGCGGGCGTGGAGTCCTTCTGCCGGCTTGAAGGGGTCGCTGCTGGGCGCGCTGGCGAGCCCGGGCATGCGGACGCTCGCGCTGGCCGCGCTCGGCTTCGGCGTGGTGATCGGGTTCGTCGAGGTCGCCGTGCCCGCGTCGGCCACCGAAGCGGGCCAGGCGTCCGTGGGTGGCCTGCTGCTGTCGGCGTGGTCACTGAGCTCGGTCGCGTTCGGCGTCGCCTACAGCCTGCGGCCGTGGCCGCGACGGCTGGGCCTGCGGCTGCCGGTGCTGCTCGGTGGGTTCGGTGCGCTGGTCGCGCTGCTCGCATGGCCGTCGTCGCTGTGGGGGCTCGCCCTGATGATGCTGCTGGCGGGCGCGTTGATCACCCCGCAGTCGACGGCCCACTCGGCGGCGATCGAGCTGGTCGCGCCGCCCGGGACCGCGGCGGAGGCGTTCGGCTGGGTGCTCACGGCGGTGACGCTGGGGCTGGCCGCGGGCCAGTCGGTCAGCGGGTACATCGTGGAGCACGCCGGCCCGGGAGCGGCGTTCCTGGCGGCGAGCGTGGCCGGGGTGGTGCTCGCGGTGGCGGTGTGGGCCCTGCGCGGCACGGTCCGCGCGGCCGCACAGCCGGCGGCGGAGCGTCGTCCCCTGGTCAGCGCGTAGTTTTCCGCAGGTCAGCGGTTTTTGTCGGTGCTCGCCGGTAGCTTGCGGGCATGGACGTCACCGCGCCTGCCCACCGCCTCTCGGCGGCCGTCTCCGCCGCTTCACGTCTGCTGCCCGCCCGCAGCGGGCTGAGGCTGCGGGCGGACGCGGGCGGGCTGAGGGTCGCCGGGAGCGACCCGGACCTCGCCGTCCGGTTCGACTGCCCGGCGACCACGCACACCGACGGCTCGGTCGTGG
>Ga0070668_100000518_pt1 | contig 25501 bp, 14 predicted proteins | sample KBSS43metaG_FD_64661 | JGI IMG/M metagenome (GOLD analysis project Ga0070668, IMG submission 64661) | Switchgrass rhizosphere microbial communities from Kellogg Biological Station, Michigan, USA - KBS S4-3 metaG | ecosystem: Host-associated > Plants > Roots > Rhizosphere > Soil ...
GTAAGTACTGTTACATTATAATTGGTCTCGACGTTCTGAATGCTGTCGGCATCCCACTGAAAACCATCGATGGTTGCGTAAAAATCCCCCTGCACAATGGCGTTATGGCCATTTTCCTGGCTCATTTCCTTGGTACAGGAGAAAATACCCAATAAAAAAGCTGCCGAAAGGCAGTACTTAAGAAGTGATTTCATAATTGCAGGATCGGATCCCGCCGGTCTTACAAAAATACTCTTTCCGACTTAATTCCCGGTTTATAAAAATAAGCCGCATGCCGGTCAAAATCTGCCGGGTCATCCGTCGTATAAAAGGCGACGGTACCTGATTTACTGCACCGGCCGTCGATTTCGGAGTGTTTTTGCAGGTAGCGGACCAGGCTGCCGGCAACGATATCACCCTGGGCTACCAGTTTTATATGTTCCGGGAAAAATTTTTTTAACTTATTCATCAGGAGCGGATAATGGGTGCAGGCCAGAATAATGGTATCAATTTCGGGAGACCGGGACAACAGCGCATCCCGGTAAGCTTTTATAAAATAATCCGCTCCTTCTTTCTCATGTTCATTGTTTTCTATCAAAGGGACCCATAATGGGCAAGCCTGCTGAAATACGCTGACCCCGGGAAAGAATTTGTGGATTTCAAGCTCGTAGGAGCCGGACGCTACAGTACCGGCGGTCGCCAGGATACCCACATGACCCGTACGGGTAAGCTCACCCGCAATTTCTGTGGTAGGCCTTATCACGCCCAGTACCCGGTTGGGTGTTCCTGATTCCTTGAGATCCTGTTGCTGAATGGTTCTGAGTGCTTTTGCCGAAGAAGTATTACATGCCAGAATAACCAGGGGGCAGCCGCGGGAAAAGAACCATTGTACTGCTTCCCGGGTATACTGATAGACCGTGTCGAAAGAGCGGTTCCCATAGGGAGCGCGGGCATTGTCTCCAAGGTAGATGAAATCGTAAGCGGGCATTTGTTGAACGATAGACTTCAGCACGGTCAGTCCTCCGTATCCTGAATCAAAAATGCCAATGGGGGAAGAGGGCATCCGCTAATTTAATCATTCTAAAAACAAAGGCCGTCCCGGGGGACGGCCTTTCTATTTAAAGGGAGAAACTATTTCAGGTTGAGTTTTTTCTTCACCAGGGGAAGGATGTCATCCGCGGGAGGAGAAACCAACAGCGCATCTTTCAGGAATACGTAGCTGTAACCATTTTCTTTTGCAACGGAAGAAACATAATCAGATGCCTTTCTCTGGATGGGCGCCATCAGATCCTGTTGCTTCTGCTGATAGAGCTGTCCGGCCTGCTGCTGATAGTTCTGCAGTTTCAGATAGATTTCACCCAGTTGTTTTCTTTTGATTTCCATCTGGGCCTTGGTATATTTTACTGTGTCCTTGGAAGAAAGCAAACTGTCTTTTTCCTGGAACTCACGCTTCAGATCTTCGAAGTTCTGATTCAGTGCAGCCTGGTATTCCTGCATGGAAGAATCAGCTTTTTTGTATTCGGGCATAGCAGTGATCAGCTCGCTGAGGCTGATATATCCGAATTTGCTCTGTGCCTGTAACTGGTTCCCCGTAAGGGTAAGGGCGGTTGCTACTAATAGAACGGCAACAATTTTTTTCATGATTGCTTTCTGTTTTCTTTTTTGTGAATAGTTGATTTGGATAGAATTATTTTACCCCAAGTTCTTTCAGTATATCATCACTCTTATCCAGCTTAGGGTCGGCAAAGATAACAGTAATTCCTTCACTTTTATCTAAAATAAAGTCGTACATGCGGGTCACTGCTATTTTCTGAATAGCGTTGTAAACCTTATCCTGCACAGGTTTGATGAGTTCCTGACGTTTTTTAAATAGATCTCCCTCAAAACCAAAGCGTTTCCTTTGAAGATCGCGGACTTCCTTTTCACGGTTGAACAATTCGTCCTCTCTTTTCTTCTTCAGGTCATCGCTGAGCATTACCTGTTCGCCCTCATAGTCTTTGTACATTTTATCGAGCGCCGCTTGTTTATCATCAATTTCTTTCTGCCATTGGATGCTGATCTGGTCCAGCTGCTTCTGGGCGGCTTTATATTCCGGCAACTTGTCCAGTATATATTTTGTATCCACGACCGCGTAGCGCTGGGCGGTCGCTGCGGTGAACAGACCGATTACGAGTGACAGAATGAGAGCCAGTTTTTTCATATCAGAAATTTATTTATCGTGTTATTCCGGTTCAACTCCAAGCATAAAGGTAAAGCGGGTGGCATTGCTCAGGGAGCCGTCTTTTATGCGGTCGATACCGATGGCATAATCGAATCCCAGCAGACCGAACATCGGAAGGAAGAACCTCAATCCCACACCTACATCGCGGCGCAGACGGAATGGATTGTAGCTCTGGTAGTCATACCATCCGTTCGCTGCTTCGAAAAATGCTTCCCCGTAAATTGTACTGCTCGGGTTGGTGACAAAGGGGTAACGCATTTCCAGGGTGTACTTGTTGAACATCGTAAAGAACTTGGTCGCACTCTGCACTTCCGGGTTTATCCTCGGATCGGAGAACTGGTAAACCGGGTATCCTCTTTGTGAGATGATGTCGTATCCCAGAAGACCGAAGTTGTTGGTAAGCCCTGCATCACCAACCTGGAATCTTTCAAAGGGAGAGAAATCAAGCTCGTTGTTATACCGTCCCATAAAACCGTATTTCACGGCGGCCATCAGCACAAACTGCCGGCTCTTATCGGCGCCCATGGGTTTTCCAATGGGAATATACCACTGGCCTGTGAAACGGAACTTGGTATACTCCGGCCAGATAAACTGATCCTGGCTCTGGTTGTAATTCTTCATCCACGCCGAATAAGGTGGTGTCAGCTGTACGCTGAACAGGAGGTTAGAACCGGAACGCGGATAGATCGGCTGATCTACGGAATACCGGCTCAGCGCGACTTTAAAGCTCAGGTTATTGGAATATCCATTCCTGAAATCCGGCGAGAACAGGGCATAGTTCGTCAGATCATACAGTGTATAGTTTAGCGAGTAAGTCAGCGTGAAGTAGTCATCGGGCCACTTCAGCTGTTTGCCCAGCGCGATCACGATACCTGTATTCTTCAGTGAGTTCGTATCACTGTAGGTATACTTGGCTGTCGTGTAGTTATATCCTCCGGTACGGAATGCACTGCGGTAAAGGCTGACCGTAAGCGAATTTCTTTTCTTTCCGCCCAGCCAGGGTTCAGTGAACGAAAGATTGTACGACTGGTATGCCTTTCCGTTAGCCTGAACACGGAGGCTCAGCTTCTGGCCATCACCTGTAGGCAGCGGATCCCAGGACGATTTTTTCCAGATATTATTGATGGAAAAGTTATTGAACGAAATCCCCACGGTACCGGTGACACCGATTCCTCCACCCCACCCTGCCGATAATTCGAGCTGGTCGGATGACTTTTCTTCCACGCTCCATCCAATATCCACCGTTCCGTCTTCCTGGTTGGGATTGACGTGGGGCTCTACTTTTTCCTGGTTGAAAAATCCGAGGTTTACGATTTCGCGCTGGGAGCGGATCAGATCGGTACGACTGAATTTTTCTCCGGGAATGGTACGCAGTTCCCTGCGGATCACATATTCCTTCGTCTTTTCGTTGCCCGTTACCGTAACGTTCTTGATCGTGGCCTGGGGACCTTCCACCATCCTGATCTCAAAATCAATGGTATCGTTGTACACAGAAGATTCTACCGGGTCAACGCGGAAGAAGAGATAACCGTCGTCGAGGTAGAGGTCGCTTATACCACCGCCTTCCTGCGTTACCTGTTTGCCCAGTTTTTTGTTCAGCACTTCGAGGTTGTATACATCCCCTTTATGGATTCCAAGGATCAGGGTCAGGAGAGAATCAGGGTACTTGGTGTTACCTTTCCAGGTGATGTTTCCAAAATAATACTTCTGCCCCTCGTCAACCCTGATCGCAATGTTCAACTGCTTTTTGCTGTTGTAAAAAAGCGTATCGGAAACGATGACGGCGTCGCGGTATCCCTGTGAATTGTAGTAGTCGATAATTTTTTCCTTGTCTTCCGAATATTTTTTTGCATTGTATTTAGCGGAGCTGAACAATTTGAACCTGAAATAGGGATCCAGCGCTTCTTTGGTAACGGAATAGGAAAGGAAGCCCCACTGATTGATGTATTCCTTGAAAGTCATCGGCTTTACGACACCATAAGAGGATGAATCCTTGGCGGGGTATAAGGTGAGTTTGGTGACTTCGTGCGTACCGTCCAGTTGCTTTTTCAGCCGTATCGGCGAAATGGCTTCGGTACCATAAATCGTGATCTGGTTGATGCGGACCTTTGTTCCCTTTTCGATATCGAAGGTGAGAACTTCCGTGTTGGGCGTTTTCGGATCTCTTTCCTCTGTGACTTTTACTTCCACGCCCTGAAATCCTTTGTCGGCGTAATATTTTTTTATGTTTTCTTCCGCGATCTGCTTCATGTTCTCGGTGATCACGCGCCCTTTGATAAGGCCGGTCTTGATTTTCAGTTCGTCGGATTCTGATTTGCTCGCGCCTTTGAATATAAAATTCCCCAGCCTGGGTCGTTCGGTCACGTTGATCTCTACATAGAGTTCATTGCCGGTGATTTTCGTAAAATAGATCGCAATATTGGAGAAGAGGTTCTGATTCCAGAGTTTCTGAATGGCCTTGCTGAAATTTTCACCCCCGGGAACGATCACTTTGTCGCCAATAGAAAGTCCGGATACTGAAATGAGCAGGGATTCGTCGAGGTATTTACTGCCGGTGATTTTAATTCCCGCGATGATGTATTCCTTTGGTGTTTTAGCAGAACCCAGAGCCAGTAATTCAGGATCTACAGAAAGACGTGTAGTGTCTGTATGAGTGGTGTCCGTAACCTGCGCCTCAGCAACCGTTGTCATCAATAAGCAGCAAAAAAATAAAAAAACACCAGTCAATAAGCGTCTTAACATCCGGGCGGGTTTTTTAGAGCGGCAAATTAAGGGGATTAATTAAAAGTCTTTGTTAAAATGCAAGCTGGATAAGGGTTGCAGCCCATTTATTCTCAAGCATTTCTGAAGGTTTTGGGAATCGTCAGCCAAGTTGTTCGCTGGTCTTTCCGAAGCGTCTTTCGCGGGTTTGAAAATCGAGTATGGCTTCGTATAAATTTTCCTTCCGGAAGTCGGGCCAGAGTACAGGGGTAAAGAATAATTCAGCATAAGCGAGTTGGAATAAAAGAAAATTACTTATCCGGAGTTCGCCGCTTGTTCTGATCATCAGTTCAGGGTCTGGAAAGTTCCGGGTACACAGATATTGTTGAAATGTTTCCTGGTCTATTTTTTCAGGGTCGATTTTTCCTTTTTTTACATCCAGTCCCAGCTGACGTGCGGCTTCCCCCATCTCCCACCGGCTGCTGTAACTCAGGGCCATGATCAGGTTCAGGCCTGAATTGCCTTCGGTTTCACGGATAGCTTCTTTCATTGTCACCAGGGTTTCTGCAGGGAGAAGGGTTGTGTTGCCGATCACATGCAGACGGATATTGTTCTTGTTGAGGGTTGGAACTTCCTTGCGGATGGTTTCCACCAGCAGTTCCATCAAGCCGCTGACTTCCTGCTTGGGCCTTTCCCAGTTTTCCGTGGAAAAAGCATATAGCGTCAGGTACCCGATCCCCAATTCAGCACAGCCTTCCACCACAGCCCTCACACTTTCCACGCCGTGGTAATGTCCGAATAATCTGTCCTGACCCTGTTGTTTAGCCCACCTGCCATTGCCATCCATGATGATGGCGATATGACGCGGAAGCTTCGCCGGGTTTATACTGATTTTCAAAGACTCCATGCCTTTTTTGAAGGGCACGAAGGTATAAAATTTCGGGAATTCTGAAAGCGATAAAATTAGCTCAGAATCAAGGATTTACTTGGCAGAGGGACAACGGTAGGAACTTAGATTAAAGGAAAACGTGATTTCGGCGAATAGATATCCGTCGGCCTGATTTTTATAACCGCGCTGGCGTCCCTGTATTCCGATGGGTGGTGAACCGGTTTCATACGACCTGTCCTGGAGTAAAGCGGCTACCGAAGGATCTCCATTTGGCAGGGTGGGAAAATTGTTGATCCCAGCGTAGGTTTTGCTGACGTCATCGAGATAGTCCGTTGTGGTAAAGCGATATACGACTTCAAAACCGATATTCATATTGGGGTTCAGGTTGTATTTATAGCCGAGGCCCAGGGGAATATATATCGCAATATTGTTATAAGGAGTTCTGCCTTCATATCCTGCCGCCTGCCCTTCGGTACCCAGTTCCCGGAGATAATATTTCTGACCGTCGAGGTATGCATAGGGGTCGAAACTGAAGGCGCCGATGCCGATGGTGAGATAGGGTGTCTGGCGGTGGTCTCCGTCGCCCGGGATAAAGCGGAAAAAGTTAAAATCGCCCTGAAAGCCCAGTTCCCAGATATTGGTATTGAAACTCAGGTTTCGCCGGAGGTAAAATTCATTCTTGGTGTTGTACACGTCGGAATACCCCAGCTGTGCATAGTGCCCCGCAAGGCGTACGGCAATATAATCCGTGAGCTGTTTCCTGAAAAAAATACCCAGAACCAGTTTGGGCGTATTGAAGTGGTAATCGGTGTTCAGATCCCCAAAATACTGGGAAACACCGGCCGAGACACCAAACTCGCCCTGGTAGACATAGCTTTGATCAGGCTGGGCCTCTGCCCGGAAAAAACACCATAATAAAGCCGCTCCCGTCAAAACGATTTGCTTCATAACCCGCAAAATAATAGATAATCTTTACCCATCCACCTTTGTGCCTCTGGCTTAACGTAGCAATGCCGGTTTTCTTATTTTGAAAATGTTAATTCCTGCGGTCCAGCCCCCAGGACAGTTTATTTCGCAGGGTCTGAAGGAAATTATTTTCGTTTAGCCTTACCAGCGAGACATTAAATTTCTCCCTTCTTACCGCCAGCTGAAGATTTTTGTCTACAATCTCCTTCCTCGAATCAAGCCCGCAGAGAAAAGTTTCAGCGCGCCCTTCCACTTCAAAAGAAATGATATTATCGTCCGGAACGACAATAGGCCTTACGTTGAGGTTATGCGGGGCGACCGGATTGATGACGAAACTGCCGGATTCGGGAAACACCACAGGCCCGCCACAACTCAGGGAATAACCCGTGGATCCGGTAGGAGTGGAAACAATAAGGCCGTCGGCCCAGTAGGTATTCAGGAATTCACCGTTCAGATAAGTATGTATCCTGACCATCGGGGAAGTATCTGTTTTGTGAATGGAAAATTCATTCAGACCATAGGGACATTCACCGAATAAGGGTTTGTTGGCGTCCAGGTGGATCAGGGAACGCTGGTCGGTAACATAGGTTCTGTTGACCAGCGCATTTACCGCCGTCACCATGTCTTCCTTGCCAATGCTGGCCAGAAATCCCAGTCTCCCGAAATTGATACCGATGATGGGAATATTTTTATCCCTTACAAAAGCAATGGTATCAAGCAGCGTACCGTCGCCGCCCAGGCTGATCAGAAAGTCGATGGACTCGTCGAGATCTTTTGCGTGCCGGAAAAATATCAGATCCGGAGGAAAGCGAAATACGTCCCGGATCTGTTCAAAAAAAGCATGGTAGATCACCGGTTGAATCTGGCGGCGGTGCAACTCATCGAAAAGCTGTTGCACTTCATTCCTTTCCTGTTCTTCAATGACCCGGCTGTATATCGCAACTTTCATTCATCTAAATTAGCCCTCGTATTTTAAAAATCGTTTCGGATATGAAAATATAATCCTTTTTCCCCTAACTGGTTAATGCTGTATTCGAATCTTAATACCAGATCATAAAAAGTCACTACGTCAATACCGGCGCCATAGGTATAGAGAAAGGTATTCTGCAGGCTGTTCATGTTGTAATATTTATTATATACATAACCGAGATCAACATATGTTTTTACAAAGATCCTGAACGGGATATGGTCGTGTGAAGTATTTCTCAGGAAGGGCATATTAAAATTAAAAATCTCCCGCATTACGGTGTTGCGGTCCAGGAGAAGTCCGACACCATCCACAACATATTTTTCCAGGCCGCGCATATAGTAATCCCCATAGCCCAGCAGCGACTGATTATAGAATGACTGGCGGAAAGGAATCCGGATCACACCAAAATTCTGACTCACGAAGTACATCTTCGGCGCGAAGGAAAAAGCCTCATTTGACCGCGCGACCAGCTGGGTCATATTGTTGTTTTTAGCGAAACCTCTCTGAAGAATGCTGGTCTCGAAAAGAAATCCGCGTGTCGGATAGGGCACATAGTCAATCTTGTTATAGTTGAGGCTGTAGAACAGTTCTGGGAAGACAAGGGAAAGCTGGTTATTAAGAAAATAATTCGGATTATAGATGAGGACCGTGGAGTCGATTTTCAGCTGGTTAAAGCTTACCCTGAAAAAGTGTTTGGTGCGGATGGCCGGACGGTAGTAGTACCGGAAAGAAACCATGGTTTGCGTCTGCAGGTATTTACCCGCGTTCTTGATGCTGTCGCTGTTGATGAATATCTGTTGGTTGTTGTAAGTGACGGCATCTATCTCCTGCATGCCGGAAATAAGAAAACTGCCGCCGAAACCATGCGTAAGGTTCTTACCCATATTGGGTCTGTCGTAGGCCAGTTCGATTTCCCTGGAATATCCGGTTATCAGCCACACGCGCAGGTTATCATTTCTGCCCGTGAAATTATATTGCGAATATTTCAGTCCATAGTCGAAGCGGCTGAGGCTGTATCCCTGCTGTGCCCAGGCAGTGAAATTGCGGTCAACGGGACGGATATAGGGAAGCGGAAATATATACCAGCGTTCCTTCACTTCAATGTTGACGTCGATGGTGTATCCGCGAAATCCACGGAGTGAAACAGTCACTTCATTAAAAAGCCGGGTATTGACGAGGTGTTCCTTTCCTTCCCGAAAGTAAACGGCGAGCTGAGCAAGGGTCAGTGAATCGCCGGGTTTGAATGGCAGTTCGCGGGTGATGATATAGGACCGGGTGACCTTATTCCCGCTGAGGTAGATGCTGCCTACACGGTAGAGCGCGCCCCGGGTGGGTGGAATGACGATCACGCCGGATGGAAGCGTGTCGGGACCCAGCATACGGGGCAGCATGCCGCTGCTGTCCCTTGTTTCCAACGGTATGGTGTCTTTTGGAATGGTGTCCTGAAGAAGATTATTTTGTTGATAAACAAATGCGCCTGCCTGAGACGGCATGGGCAGGATGAACGGGAAGCCGCCGGTTTGAGGGCCAGCACTGACCGACAAATATCCGATCATCAAAAAAAAGAGCAACAGGGGTATATCCGGTTTTCGGATCATAGGCATGGCTCCGGGTTCATTACATGGATATCATAGGTATGAATTAAATGCTCAGATAATTCATCAGGTGATTGTAGTTGCTGCGCAGTTCGTTTTCGTATTGTTCTTCGCCGAAATAGTATTTGACTTTGTATTCATAACGCTGGAAGGTGGCGATAATGTCAGAGACTTCCATTTTATTAATGCGAAGTGTAATATAAAAAGCGTTAGCAACAGGATCCAGGTAAGTATTCAGCTGGGTCACCTGGGCGTCATTAGTTTCTACGAGTTTGATTATTTCCGAAAAAGTAAAGTTCACCTTATCCATTTCCAGTACGATAATGGCTCCCGGGTCTCCGGCGCCGATGATGCGGCTCGTGTGACGAAGGAGATCAGCCGCAGTAATGGAACCTGTGTATTCGGATTCCTGGCCCAGCACGGGAATAAGGCTGAGCTGAAATTCGCTGCATACATGCAGGGTATCGAGAATATGTCCGACGCCCTGTACGGAAGCCTGGCTGAATAAAGACTGAACACTGATAATGGGATCTTCTTCGGACATGGCGTCAAGCAGACTGTCTTCATGTACAATGCCCAACAGTTTATTATCTGCCACCACGGGTAAATGAACCAGGTGATGGTCAATCATCATGTCTTTGGCAAACCGGATGCTGTCCTCTCCGTGAAGGGGCAGGATGTCGGCGGATAAAATTTCAATGTTTAACACAGCAAGGGATTTAGTGATAAGATCTATCTGTCATGCCACTGCTGCAGGTTCGTTTAATTTGGTCAGGAACTGGTGTAATATCTCATTGAATTCGGCCGGAACCTCCATCATCGGCGCGTGACCGCATTTGTCAATAAAATGCAGTTCACTATGCGGGATCAGCCTTTGAAACTCCCGGCCTACAAAAGCCGGTGTGATGGTATCATTGGCTCCCCATATCAATAACGCAGGTTGTTTGATCTGATTGAGTTCTTCCCCCAGATTATTCCGGATGGCGCTCTTCGCCAGCGCAATGATCTTTATGGCCTTGATCCGGCTGTTGACAATATCATATACTTCGTCCACCAGCTCTTTGGTTGCCGTGGCGGGGTCATAAAATGTTAATTCTGTTTTTTTCTTTATATAGTCGTAGTCGCCGCGCTTCGGATAGCTGTCTCCCATAGCACTCTCGAACAGGCCGGAGCTTCCGGTAAGTATGATGGATTTGATTCTTTCCGGATGTTTAAGCACATGCAGCAGGGCTACGTGTCCGCCCAGCGAATTGCCAAGCAGGTGTACATTCCGGTAGTTCCGGTTTTCGATGAATTTATAAACGAATTTTTCCAGGCCTCCTACCGAAGTATGGAGAATGTCCAGCTCAAACAAAGGCAGCATGGGCACAACCACTTTGTAGTGCCTGCGGAAGTACTCTATAAGTTCCTGGAAGTTGCTGAGGGCTCCGAACAGACCGTGCAGCAAGACCAGGGGTTCTCCTTCGCCTTCCTCTATGAACCGGAATTTATCTACCTGTTTGATCTCGTAATGCATCGCGCTGCTCAAAATAAATCCTGAAAAATATTCGCTAAAATAAATGTTTTACTGCAAAAATCATGTCTTTCAAACCGTTAACAATCTTTTCATTACAAATGTACGACAAGTCGCATATCCCTTTCAGGAACTTACCCGTCCACTAATTAACGCAGGAAGCTGCCCGATGTTTTACCGGATCTTTCCTGCTACCCGATCAAAAAATGCTTCCAGTGCCCTGAACATATCCTGGCCATATGGAATGAAACCCGTGATAAATCGGATGATGCCGGGTCCAAAGGGCGCAATAAGAGAATAAAAGCGGGAATTAAGGGTGGTCTTTTGAGAAATAATCCCCGATCGTGTGGCATAAAAAAGAATAACACTGTATACAGACAGATAGAAGATGATATACAACAATATTCCACCCAGCTTGTTCAGCCAGCCCAGCAGGGCAAGGTCTATTACTTTTTCCAACAGTATGCCAAACCAGCGGATGATCAGTATAACGAGGATAAACACAAGTAAAAAGGCAAGGATGGGCAGCCACCATCCATTGATATGGAGGCCGCTTTTCATGTGAGTTGCCACCACGGCGGAGAGTTTCACCGCAGCGGCGAGACCGATGATCCCGCAAATCACGGAAATAAGGCCCATAATCAGCCCTTTTCTCCATCCCTGAATCAGGGCCATAATGATGACTAAATAAAAGACAAGGTCAATCATGCGGGATACACCAAACCTTAAAGTTAAGCTCCGCACTCCCAAATCGGGAAATAAAAATTCCTGCCCTGCCCACTTGCATTATCCAAAATCACGTGCAATCTTTGTTCTGTCGCTGATGATTATACGCTGTTGAACGTATCCAATCTCCCCACGGATTTCCCCTCCAAATTCTATTTACTGCCCGGTCCATGCACTCCTCTGAATTACGTGTACCCAATGTCATGATCAGCCCCGATCAGTCCGTAATTTTTTTCCTAACATACCCCAAACCGTGCATTATGAAAGCGATCTCTACCTTTGTAATCCTGTTCCTGATCTTTACTACCTGCGTAGCCAGTGCCGTTCTCTACCTCAATGAGTATTTTAATTTTTCTGCTGCACTCACGATTATCTGGATCATCTCGCTGACACTCTGGATCCGTTCAGCTGCCTTCCAGACCGGCGTTCGTGCAAATGGCTAGTCTGAAAAGGATGCTGACACCGCATCAGCGGACTAAAACTTCAGCACCTTGTATTCCACCCGTCGGTTAAGTTCCCGGCCTTCCGGATTGTCTTTCCCGTCGATGGTATCCGGCGCGATCGGACAGCATTTGCCCATCGGTTTACCTATCAGCCGTTCGGGCTGAATACCCTGCTTAACCAGATAGCGTATACAGGCGTCCACACGTTTACGTGCAAGACGCAGATTATATTTCACTCCGCCGATACCATCCGTATATCCCTCCACCTGGATGATCATATCAGGATATCTCTTCATCAGTACCGCCAGCGAATCGAGTCTGTCGTGGGCGGAATCATTCAGATTGGCCTTTTTATAGGCAAAATTTCCTACCCTGGACGATCTGGTCAGGTCTTTCAGCAGTTCCTCCACCTCCGGTGGCGGCGTTTTATCTGAACGAAGGCAAATATTTTCATTGTCGATCGTGTCTTCACGATGGAGTTCCGGCAGGTTAAAGTCGAGACTCGAGGATTGATAATCCGCAAGTGCAGCATGTATCCGGAAATGCGCAGAATTGTGCAGTGCGATCGAATACCTTCCCAGCGAGTCTACCCGGTAAGTGCCCAGCAGGCGGTCGGGATGGCGCAGGTCAGTTACCGTAATGAGTACGTTGGCAAGAGGCTGACTGTTCTTACAATCCGTCACCGTTCCGCGAACAAGCTGGTGGTTGTTCTCGGTAACGCGGAACAGGGCAAGGCAGCATTCCGAAGAACGGTCTGAACTCAGCCAGCCGGTATTCCACAGATTTTCTTCGTCGGTGCTCACAAAATAGATATCATCTTTCACTGAGTTGAGCGGTGCACCCGGGTTCACGGGCTTTTCCCAGTTGGTCAGGCCAAAACTTCCCTTGGCGTAATAGAGGTCAAATCCTCCCATACCCACCCGGCCATTGCTTGCGAAAACCAGCGTGCGTGATTTGTCGTGCAGGAAGGGTGCTTCCTCGTCACCGGCGCTGTTGATCACGTTTCCCAGGTTCCTGACCTGTATGGGTTGTAAGCCGGAGTCGAGTGAAACAGCCCAAAGATCATAGCCACCCGCACCACCCGCACGGTCCGATGAAAAGATCAGGTAGCGGCCATCGCGGGTAAGACAGGGTTGTGCATTGTTGGAATTTTCAACGTTGACCGGATCGGGTGCCTTGACAGGCTTTGACCATTTCTTCCCATTCCATTGTGACAGGAAAATGGAAGCAGTCGTCTGATTGTTCTTTTTCGACCAGCGGGTGAAGTAGACGTTCTTGCCATCGCGGCTGAACGTAGCCATCCCGTCATGAATGCCTTTTTCTGCCTGGATGCCCAGCCCGCCGGCATGATCGAGTGGATTTTCTGTGTCAGAAGATTCAAAGAGGGAATTCACATATAAGGTGTCGCTGGTAAGAGACTTTTCTTTTACTATGGCCGTATAGACCACGGTATCGCCGCTCCGTTCGGTAAGCGCATATCCGGACGATGAGTCGCGTCCCTTAAAAGACTTCAGGGCAAACTGGTCATTGGCACGCTCAGACTGTTGCTGTATAAATTTGAGGTCTTCCATCTCCCGGTCGGCCGCCACCAGGGTAGCGTCCATTTCCGTGTGCTTCTCAAGGAAGGTGGTAATCTCCTTAAGTGCTTCATTGTATTTTCCATTGGCGCGCAGGGTCACTGCATACCAGTACGGTGCGTCGGGATACGCTTTCGCGGAAAATCCGACGGCCTCCTTATAATATTTTTCTGCTTTCTGGTAGTCATTGATCATGCGGTAGCTTTCCGCAAGTTGATAAACAGCCTCCTGGTGCGGATCTATATTGGCTTTACCCTTAACTTTTTTCTCAACAGCAAAAGGCGTCGACCGTGGCCTTGAATTTTTTTCCGTGGCAAGATATTTTTCAAAGACCTGGGAAGCTTCATAATATTCCCTGTTTTTAAAAAGGATTTCTGCCTGATTAAAATAACCACTGCCGTTCTGTGCGTGAAGAGAGATTGAAATCAGACAGAATGCGAACAGTGCAGCAAGCCATTTATATGTTGTCGTGAGTTTCACTGGAATATTTTTTTCAAATTCATTTATTTTAAAAGCGCGGACAATAGAACCGGCTTGTTTCGAATGCGGACTTGCGTTTTACGATATAGGAAATGGAAATCTCCAGGCTGTTTCCCTTGCTTCCTGCCGCACTCTTTGCAGATGCGTCCACGTCATAGCTCAGCCCAAACGTCAGCCCTTTGTAATAAAATCCCGCAAAGGGAGCTATCGCATCATTCAGCCGGTAGTAAGCGCCGAACATGACGTCGGTACTTTCATTGGCATATACCTGGACATACACTCCGCCCATTTTTTCCTGCGCGTCGCCCTGTTTCATGTAGATAAGCGTAGGTACGACCGATACCAGGTCGGAGGCGTTGATGCGCACACCCGCCTGTGCACTGTAGCGGATATTCAGCTTGGTCTGATTCCCTCCTGACAGATAGGGATTGTTAGGCTGCGTGATATGATAGGCTGATAATCCTCCAAAAAAAGTAGCCGTTTTATTTGGCGTGGCGTCGTAATAGGCAATGCCCGCACCCGCGTCAAAAGAGGTCACAGTCGGTTTCAGGAAAGTTTCACCCGAGTTTCCCGACCCGTCGTATCCGACACCGGAAACCCATTGACTGCCGAACTGCATTTTGGTGATGTCGAATTTGCGGCTGATGAATCCGAGCTGCATAGCCATGACCAGGTAGTGATCGGCATTTGCGCCAAAGCGGACACCGGTATAGGCGAAGGTCAGATAGCCGTTGGTAAAACTGTAGGCCTGGTCGCTGGATGCCTGATTGATGAGATTGAAACCAAAGTTTGCATTTTTATTTGTTGTTTTTTCTGCCGAAATGCCACGGGTGACGAGTGTATTTCCATACTGGCTTCTCCATACACCCGACAGGCGGATATCGCCATCAAAAGCGCCGGTAAAGGCAGGATTCATGGTCATCGGCTGTATATAATATTGGGAGAAATGCGGATCCACCTGTGCTTTGACGGAAGTACAAAGCGACAGACCGATCAGGATCCGGTATAAAATTCTTCCCCTCAGATTTTTTTTCATAGCTGCTGATTTTATCTGATCAGATTTATCGTTCCTTTTCTCTTCATGGATACGTTATTGTAGAAAGTGACCTGTGCGATGTAAACGTATACACCGACATCCTGCGGGCGGCCCTTCCAGGTTCCATCCCATCCGCCCTGTGAATCCTTTCCTTCGAAGATGAGTTCGCCCCACTGGTTATATACCCTGAGCGTAACATCTTTTACAGAAGAACCATAGATTTTGAAAATGTCATTTACCCCGTCGCCATTTGGTGAGAAGGAATTCGGTATAAAGAAATCCTTCAGGTTCGGATCGACCGTCACATACAGCGTGGCGGTATCCAGACATCCGTCAGTCGATTGTCCGATAACGGTGAAGGATTTGGATGTATCCTTCACTACAATATTTTGAATAGTGGCCGTCTGATCGGTGAAGTAGACAGCAGGAGTCCATGACAATACCGAATAAGGGAAATTGGCTGTGGTCATCAGGGTGGTATTGGTTCCTGCCAGCACCGGATCAGGATTAGCCGTCAGGGTGATGGTAAATGGTTTCACCGTAATGCTTACCGTTGCCGTATCCATACAGCCGTTGTTTGTGGTAGCAATGGCCATATAGGTCGTGTCTGCCATAGGTGTCGCAGTAACCACGGCACCGGTGCCAAGGCCCGGCCAGTCGATGGTGTTTCCCGGTGAAACCGCCGTAAGCGTGATCATGCTGCCCTTACAGATATCCGTAGCCGATGATGATGCAGTGATCGATGGCTTCGTGAATATGTTAACATTTACTGGCATTATAAAGGATGAACAGCCGGTCAGCGTATTGGTACCGCGGATATAGTAAGTGCCAGGTGTGGATACAGCCGACGGGTTTAGCAGCGGATTTGTACCGGCAGCATCCGTATAGTAATTGTAGGTCAGTCCGGCCTGACTACCTGCTGTAACAGCCGGATCGGTAAGGTCTACTGTAGCCGGGAAGCAAACACCTGCGGGATCGGTGACAAGGAGCGTCGGGTTTTTGATCGTAACCACGGTGGATGTGCTGTTGCTGCAGGATCCATTCGTGAAGTTGTAGGTGACCGTATAGGTACCCTGGGCGCTGAAGGCGAGGTTGATGTCGCCTGTGGTTGTGTTAAGACTGAGTCCTGCTGCTGATGAGAAGACACCGCCGCCAATTCCTGTCAGCGTAACAATAGCCGTACCGTTGGTACAGTAAGGAGTGCCGGTATACTGGATCAGGGCCAGTGGCAGCGGATTGACGGTCACCGTTACCGGCTGGATATCTGAACATCCTGATACGTTGGTCCCACGGATATAGTATGTGCCACTGCTGTTGACGGCATTTGCGTTCGCCAGTAAAAGCGTTCCGGCCGCGTCGGTGAAATAGGTATAGGTCAGCCCTGGCGTGCTGCCGGCTGTAATGGCTGCAGCAGTGAGGTTTACTGTTGCCGGAGCGCATACGGCTGCCGGATTGGCAATAACCACTGCAGGTTTCGGATTGACGACCACCGTTACGGGTTTGATATCAGAACATCCGGAGGCATTGGTTCCACGGATGTAATAGGTGCCGCTTGCATTGATGGCATTCGCGTTTGCGAGTACAATCGTGCCTGCGGCATCTGTGAAATAAGTATAGCTTAGACCCGCACTGCTTCCTGCTGTGATGGCCGCTGCGGTCAGATCCACCGTTGATGGTGTGCATACGGCTGCAGGATTGTTTATGACCAGGGCGGGTACGGCGTTGATGGTAACCACCGTGGTCGTCGTGTTGGAACATACCCCGTTGCTGAACGAGTAGGTGATGGTATAGACACCCGATGTGCTGGCGCCAAGGTTTATGTCGCCACTGGCTGCGTTAATACTTACACCGGCCGGAGCAGAATAAGTGCCGCCCGCCTGACCGGTTTGCGTTGCAGTTGCAGTTCCTGTTGCACAATACGGGCTACCGGGATAGAAGACGGTAGCTACCGGAAGGGCATTGATGGTTACACTGGTCGTCGCTGTATTGCTGCAGACCCCGTTTGAGAAGCTATAGGTGATCGTATAGGTACCCGGCGTGCTGGACGGCAGATCGATGGTTCCTGTCACGGCGTCGATGGCAACCCCGGCAGGAGCCGAATAGGCACCACCCCCGATGCCGGTCTGTGTTACCGTTGCGGTGGTTCCATTGAGACAATACGGAGCACCCGCGTAGGTAATTGTTGCCACCGGCAGGGCAGTGATAGTTACGCTTGACGTTGTACTGTTGCTGCAGGTTCCGTTGCTGAACGAGTAGGTTATCGTATAAGTGCCCGGCGTGCTGGCTGAAAGGTCGATGTCACCTGTAGCGGCGTTGATATTCACTCCGGCAGGGGCCGTATAGGTTCCACCGGCCTGACCGGTTTGCGTTACCGTTGCCGTGCCTGTCGCACAGTATGGGCTACCCGCGTAGTCAATGGTTGCCATTGGAAGCGCATTGATGGTAATGCTTGTTGTCGTGCTGTTGTTGCAGGTTCCGTTTCCAAAATTATAGGTGACTGTATAGGTTCCCGGCGTGCTCGTTGCGAGGCTGATATCGCCTGTTGATGCATTGATATTTACACCGGCAGGGGCTGAGTAGATTCCGCCCGCCTGACCGGTTTGCGCTACGGTGGCAGTTCCGGTTGCACAATAGGGGCTTCCCGTGTAGGCAATCGTTGCTGTTGGCAGTGCATTGATGGTGATGCTGGCTGTGGTGCTGTTACTGCAGGATCCGTTACTGAAGTTATATGTAATGGTATATGTACCTGCTGTGCTCGCTGACAGGTCGATGTCACCGGAAGCAGGATTTATAATAATGCCTCCAGGAGCAGAATAGGTCCCGCCCGCCGGCCCGGTTTGCGTTACTGTTGCGGTACCCGTTGCACAATACGGGCTGCCCGCGTAGCCAATCGTTGCCGTCGGAAGTGCATTGATGGTGATGGCGGCCGTCGTGCTGTTACTGCAGGTCCCGCTGCTGAAATTGTACGTTACCGTATAGGTACCCGGCGTGCTCGCTGCGAGGTCGATATCACCTGTTGTCGTGCTGATGGAAAGACCAGCCGGAGCGGTATAGGTTCCGCCGGCCGGACCGGTTAATGTTACGGTTGCGGTTCCTGTTGCACAATACGGACTGCCTGCATAAGAAATGGTGGCGGTCGGAAGTGCATTGATGCTGATGGAGGTGGTTGCGGTATTGTTGCATATGCCATTGGTGAATGAATAGATAATCGTGTAAGTGCCCGGGGCGCTGGCAGCAAGGTCAATTGCACCCGTTGCGGCGTCGATCGATACCCCGCCGGGTGCGGAATAAGTTCCTCCGGTCTGTCCGGTCTGTGTTACAGTCGCTGTACCGGTTGCGCAGTATGGACTGCCTGCATAGGACATGGCTGCTGTTGGCAGCGCGTTGATTGTAATGCTTGTTGTTGTGCTGTTGCTGCAGGTACCGTTCGTGTAGAAATAATTAACCGTGTAGGTTCCGGGCGTACTGAGGTCGAGATCAATGTCTCCAGTTGAAGGATCAATGGTCACACCTGCCGGCGCTGAATATACACCACCTGACTGACCTGTCTGTGTTACCGTTGCAGTCCCTGTTGCGCAATAAGGGCTGCCTGTGTAAGCGATGGTTGCAATGGGCAGTGCATTGATCGTTATATTGGCCGTTGTGCTGCTGTTGCAGGTCCCATTGCCAAAACTATAGATAACAGTATAGGTTCCCGGTGTGCTCGTTGAAAGATCGATGTCCCCTGTGGATGCATTGATGACTACACCTGCCGGAGCGGAATACGTTCCGCCTGTAAGACCGGTTTGTGTAACGGTAGCGGTTCCTGTTGCACAGTAAGGATTGCCTGCATAGGAAATCGTTGCAGTCGGCAGGGCGTTGATCGTAATGCCGGCTGTTGTACTGTTGCTGCAGGTCCCGTTACCGAAATTATAGGTAACAGTATAAGTTCCCGGTGTGCTCGTTGAAAGATCGATGTCCCCTGTGGATGCATTGATGACTACACCTGCAGGAGCGGAATATGTTCCACCTGCCTGACCGGTCTGTGTAGCTGTTGCGGTTCCCGTTGCACAATAAGGACTGCCCGCATAGGCAATAGTTGCAGTGGGCAGTGCATTGATTGTAATATTAGATGTTGTTGAATTGTTGCATGTTCCGTTGCCGAAACTGTATGTAATCGTGTACGTGCCCGGCGTACTGGCTGCGAGATCGATTGCGCCGGTCGCTGCGGTTATTGAAACCCCTGCCGGTGCGGAATACGTTCCGCCCGCCTGTCCGGTTTGTGTTACCGTGGCAGTGCCGGTTGCGCAATAAGGCGATCCCGTATAAGCGATGGTGGCCGTTGGTAAAGTATTTATTGTAATGCTCGTGGTTGTCGTATTGTTACAAGTTCCATTTCCAAAGCTGTAGGTAACCGTATAAATGCCCGGTGTACTGGCTGCGAGGTCAATTGCGCCTGTCGCAACTGTTATTGAAACACCTGCCGGTGCTGAATAGATTCCGCCTGCCTGACCGGTTTGTGTTACTGCGGCTGTGCCGGTTGCACAATAAGGCGATCCTGTATAAGCGATGGTGGCCGTTGGTAAAGCATTTATTGTTATGCTCGTAGTTGTCGTATTGTTACAAGTTCCATTTCCAAAGCTGTAGGTAACCGTATAAGTGCCGGGTGTGCTGCCTGCGAGGTCTATATCACCGGTAGATGTATTTATTACCAGACCCGCCGGCGCAGAATAAGTCCCGCCTGTCTGACCTGTTTGTGTGACTGTTGCGGTTCCCGTTGTACAATAAGAACTGGCTGCATAGGATATCGTTGCGGTCGGCAGCGCATTGATCGTAATGCTGGCTGTGGTGCTGTTACTGCAGGTACCGTTGCTGTAGAAATAACTTATGGTATAGGTTCCGGGCGTATTAAGACCAAGGTCGATGTCTCCTGTTGCAGGATCAATGGTCAGGCCAGCCGGTCCGGAATATATACCGCCCGTCTGTCCGGTCTGTGTTACGGTTGCGGTTCCTGTTGCACAATACGGGCTGCCTGCGTAAACGATGATCGCTGTTGGCAGCGCATTGATGGTTACACTCGCAGTCGTTGTGTTGTTGCAGGTTCCGTTTCCGAAGCTGTAGGTAACAGTATAAGTGCCCGGAGTGCTGCCTGCCAGATCTATGTCACCGGTAGATGTATTTATCACCAGACCAGCCGGCGCTGAATAAGATCCTCCTGCCGGACCTGCTTGTGTTACGGTCGCTGTGCCCGTTGCACAATATGGGCTGCCGGCATATGCGATCGTAGCGGTGGGTAAAGCATTTATTGTAATACTTGCGGTTGTGGTGTTGTTACAAGTTCCATTTCCGAAACTATATGTAATGGTATAAGTTCCAGGTGTGCTGGCTGCCAGGTCAATTACGCCCGTTGCAGCGGTTAAAGAAACTCCCACTGGCGCAGCATAAATTCCGCCTGCCTGTCCGGTCTGCGTAACGGTTGCAGTGCCTGTTGCGCAGTATGGGCTGCCCGCGTAAGCAATCGTGGCAGCCGGAAGCGCATTGATTGTAATGCTGGTTGTAGTTGTATTGTTGCAGGTTCCGTTTCCGAAGCTGTAGGTTACCGTGTAGGTACCTGGCGTACTGCCAGCGAGATTGATATCTCCTGTAGAAGCGTTGATTGAAACCCCCGCAGACACTGAATAGGTTCCGCCCGCCTGACCTGTCTGTGTAACTGTTGCGGTGCCCGTTGCACAATAAGGACCGGCTGCGTAGGCGATGGTTGCCGTTGGCAATGCATTGATGGTAACGGATGCAGTAGTTGTATTGCTGCATATCCCATTTCCGAAATTGTACGTAACCGTATAGGTTCCCGGTGTGCTGGCCGCAAGGTTTATATCACCTGTTGAACTGTTTATCGAAACTCCTGCCGGTGCAGAGTATGTTCCACCTGTCTGACCTGTCTGCGTTACTGTAGCTGTACCGATGGCGCAATAGGGGTTTCCGGAGTAAGAAATTGCCGCGGTGGCCAGCGCATTGATCGTGACCTGCGTGGTGGTTGAATTGTTACATATTCCGTTGCTGAAGGCATAGGTTACTGTATAAGTACCCGGTGTGCTGGTTACCAGATCGATATCACCGGTCGCCGCGTTTATCGAAATGCCTGCCGGAGCGGAATACACACCCCCGGCCTGACCGGTTTGAGTTACCGTGGCTGTTCCTGTCGCACAATAGGGATTTCCTGCATAGGCGATCGTAGCGGTTGGTAAAGCATTTATTGTAATGCTTACGGTTGTGGTGTTGTTACAAGTTCCATTTCCGAAACTATATGTAATGGTATAAGTTCCAGGCGTGCTGGTTGCAAGATCAATCGCACCGGTTGCTGCCGTTATCGAAACACCTGCCGGCGCAGCATATATTCCTCCTGTCTGTCCGGTCTGTGTTACGGTTGCAGTGCCCGTTGCGCAGTATGGGCTGCCTGCGTAAGCAATCGTGGCAGCCGGAAGCGCATTGATTGTAATGCTGGTTGTAGTTGTATTGTTGCAGGTACCGTTTCCAAAACTGTAGGTAACAGAATAGGTTCCCGGTGTGCTCGTTGAAAGATCGATGTCCCCTGTGGATGCATTGATGACTACACCTGCAGGAGCGGAATATGTTCCGCCTGCCTGACCGGTTTGTGTAACGGTAGCGGTTCCTGTTGCACAGTAAGGACTGCCAGCATAGGAAATCGTTGCAGTCGGCAGGGCGTTGATCGTAATGCCGGCTGTAGTTGTATTGTTGCAGGTTCCGTTGCCGAAACTGTATGTAATCGTGTACGTGCCCGGAGTGCTTGTTGCCAGGTCGATTGCACCTGTCGCTGCGGCTATTGAAACACCTGCAGGAGCAGTATATGTTCCGCCTGTCTGTCCAGTCTGCGTAACGGTTGCTGTACCCGTTGCGCAATAAGGTGATCCGGAATAAGCGATTGTTGCGGTTGGCAGGGCGTTGATCGTAATGCCGGCTGTAGTTGTATTGTTGCAGGTTCCGTTGCCGAAACTATAGGTAACGGTATAAGTGCCCGGCGTACTGGCTGCAAGGTCGATTGCACCGGTCGCTGCTGTTATTGAAACACCTGCAGGAGCAGTATATATTCCGCCTGTCTGTCCAGTCTGCGTAACGGTTGCAGTACCCGTCGCGCAATAAGGGCTGCCTGTATAAGAAATGGTTGAAGTCGGCAGCGCGTTGATCGTAATGCTGGCTGTGGTGCTGTTATTGCAGGTTCCATTTCCGAAATTGTACGTAACGGTATATGTTCCCGGTGTGCTTGTTCCCAGATCAATCGCGCCGGTTGCTGCGTTTATCGAAACGCCGGCAGGCGCAGTGTACGTACCGCCTGCCTGACCCGTTTGTGTAACGGTTGCGGTACCTGTGGCACAATAAGGGCTGCCTGCATAAGAAATCGTTGCAGTCGGCAGCGCGTTGATGGTTATACTTGTTGTGGTAGTATTATTACAAGTGCCGTTGCTGAAGCTATATGTAATCATGTAGGTGCCCGGAGTGCTCGTTCCCAGATCAATCGCACCGGTTGCTGCGTTTATCGAAACGCCGGCAGGCGCAGTGTACGTACCGCCTGCCTGACCCGTTTGTGTTGCTGTCGCAGTTCCGGTCGCACAATAAGGACTTCCTGCGTAGGAAATTGTGGCAGTCGGTAAGGCATTTATAGTCACGGAAGCTGTAGTCGAATTGCTGCAGGAGCCATTACTGAAAGTGTAGGTGACCGTATAGGTTCCGGGCACACTGGCCGCAAGATCGATTGCACCCGTTGCTGCATTGATCGTAACTCCGGCCGGGGCAGTAAATGTTCCTCCAGCCTGCCCGGTTTGTGAAACCGTTGCAGATCCGGTCGCGCAATAAGGACTTCCTGCGTAAGATATTGAAGCCGTCGGTAATGCATTTATTGTTACAGAAGCAGTAGTGGAATTGCTGCAGGTTCCATTGCTGAAATTATAGGTAACGGTATAAGTGCCCGGCGTGCTCGTTCCAAGATCAATCGCACCGGTTCCTGCGTTTATCGAAACGCCGGCAGGAGCAGAATAGGTTCCGCCAGTCTGGCCGGTCTGCGTAACTGTAGCGGTTCCTGAAGCGCAGTAAGGTAAACCAGCGTAAGTGATCGTAGCCGTTGGCAGTGCATTGATCGTAACCGATGCGGTTGTCGAGTTGCTGCAGGTTCCATTATTGAAACTGTATGATATGGTGTAGGTTCCCGGAGCTGTCGCAGCCAGGTTGATATCACCCGTAGCTGAATTGATGATAACTCCGACCGGTGCAGTAAATGTTCCACCAGAAGTTCCCGTCAGGGTAACCGTGGCGGTTCCTGTTGCACAATAGGGCGATCCTGCGTAAGCTATTGTTGCCGTTGGCAGCGCATTGATGGTTATTGATGCAGTGGTCGAATTACTGCAGGTGCCATTGCTGAAATTATACGTGATGATATAGCTTCCCGGTGTGCTCGTTGCCAGGTTAATATCTCCGCTGGCAGCATTGATTGATAATCCGCCAGCAGCATAATAAGTTCCTCCGGCCTGCCCGGTCTGCGTTACGTTTGCAACACCCGTGTTGCAATAAGGACTGCCGGCATAGCTGATCGTTGCCACGGGCAATGCATTGATGACCACGGTAACCGGCTGGATATCTGAGCAACCTGATCCATTGGTTCCCTTTATATAGTAAGTACCGCTTACGGATACTACATTAGGATTTGAAAGCGGGGTGGTACCGGTCGCATCAGTATAGTAAGAATAAGAAAGGCCCGCGGTGCTGCCGGTTGTCACCGCTGGAGCCGTCAGATCAACGGTTGCCGGTGCACAAACTGCCGCTGGACTGGTTACTACTACGTTGGGGTTCGCATTGATCGTCACAACCACCGGTTTGATGTCAGAGCAGCCGGACCCTGCGGATCCTTTAATATAATAAGTGCCGCTTGTGTTCACTGCATTCGGACTGGCGAGTGCGATCGTTCCGGAAGCATCTGTAAAATATGAGTAACTAAGTCCTGGCGTACTACCTGAAGTCACCGCTCCGGCAGTAAGATCTACCGTGGCCGGAGTGCAGACAGCCTGTGGATTGGTGATAGTCACCTGGGGCGTGGTAACAATAGTCAGCGAAGTGGTCGCGGAGTTACTGCAGGTACCATTGGTAAAGTTGTACGTGACAGTATAAGTTCCCGGGGTACTGGCGACAAGATCAACGGCGCCGGTTGAAGCATTTATTGTCAGTCCGGCGGCGGCGGAGTAAGTTCCTCCTGGCTGTCCGGTTTGGGTTACGGTCGCTGTACCTGTAGCACAATACGGAGTTCCTGTATAAGAAATCGTTGCAACAGGCAGGGCGTTGATCGTAATAGATGCGGTTGTTGTATTGTTACAGGTGCCGTTTCCGAAACTGTAAGTAATCGTATACGTTCCAGGAGTGCTGGCTGCGAGATTAATATCTCCGGTGGCAGCGTTTATCGATACTCCGGCCGGCGCAGAATATGTTCCGCCTGCCTGACCTGTCTGGGTAACCGTCGTCGTACCTGTTGCACAATAAGGTGAACCCGCGTACGCGATGGTGGCGACCGGGAGTGAATTGATGGTAATGATTGTTGTTGTAGTGTTATTACATGTTCCATTTCCGAAACTATAGGTAATCGTATACGTTCCAGGAGTGCTGGCTGCGAGATTAATATCTCCGGTGGCAGCGTTTATCGATAATCCGGCCGGCGCAGAATATGTTCCGCCTGCCTGACCTGTCTGTGTTACCGTCGCTGTGCCTGTTGCGCAATAGAGGCTTCCGGCATATGAAATTGTTGCGGTTGGTAGCGCATTAATAGTAATGGAAGCCGTAGTCGTGTTGTTGCAAGTGCCATTGCCAAAACTGTAGGTAATGGTATATGTTCCAGGCGTGCTGGCTGCGAGGTCGATTGCGCCGGTCGCTGCGGTTATTGAAACACCAGCAGGCGTTGAATAAGTTCCGCCAGCCTGTCCCGTTTGCGTTACGGTTGCAGTTCCTGTCGCGCAATACGGCGAGCCTGAGTAAGCAATCGAGGCAGTCGGCAGCGCATTTATGGTTACACTAGTAGTCGTCGTGTTGTTGCAGGTTCCGTTTCCAAAACTATATGTAACTGTATGTGTTCCGGGAGTACTTGTTGCGAGATTGATATCACCGGTAGTTGCATTGATGCTTAATCCGGCTGGTGCAGTATAAGTTCCGCCTGCCTGTCCGGTCCGTGATACGGTTGCTGTGCCTGTTGCGCAGTATGGTGAACCGGCATAGTTGATAGTTGCTGTTGGTAATGCATTTATTGTAATGCTTGTGGTTGTGGTGTTGTTACAAGTTCCATTTCCGAAACTATATATAATGGTATAAGTTCCAGGTGTACTCGTTGTCAGATTGATCGCCCCGGTTGCAGCTGTGATTGATACGCCGGCAGGAGC
>Ga0070668_100000522_pt1 | contig 25465 bp, 20 predicted proteins | sample KBSS43metaG_FD_64661 | JGI IMG/M metagenome (GOLD analysis project Ga0070668, IMG submission 64661) | Switchgrass rhizosphere microbial communities from Kellogg Biological Station, Michigan, USA - KBS S4-3 metaG | ecosystem: Host-associated > Plants > Roots > Rhizosphere > Soil ...
GTTCGCCCCCACGTAATAGGAATCCGTGCGCGGATACAGCGTCCGGCCCGCCAGCTCCGCGACCCGCGCCACCCACTCGTCCTGCGCGGGCTCCAGCGCCTCCACCTCGGTGACGCCCCGCTCCCGCGCCGCCACCAGCAACTCACAAACCCACTCGACGTGGTGCTCGATCGCCCGCATCACATTCGACAGCACCATCGTGCTGCCCGGACCGGTCAGCGTGAACAGATTCGGAAACCCCGCCACCGCCAGCCCCAGGTAGCTGCGCGGCCCCTCCCGCCAGACATCCGCCAGCGACCGCCCACCGCGCCCCCGCACACCCAGCCGCGTCAACGACCCGGTGAAGGCATCGAACCCCGTGGCCAGCACCAGCACGTCCAAACCGTGCTCACCACCCGCCGTACGGACGCCCTTCTCGGTCAGCTCCTCGATCGGATCCACCCGCAGATCCACCAACCGCACGTGCGGCAGGTTGAACGTCTCGTAATAGCCGTCGTCCACACACAGCCGCTTCGTCCCGATCGGATACCCCGTCGGCGTCAACGCCCGCGCGGTCCCCGGATCACGCACCACCTCACGCACCCGCCCCCGGAAGTAGTCCGCCAGCACGGCGTTCGCGGCCAGGTCCCGGCCCGTGTCGGTGTACGTCGCCACGATGTGCGTCCCCCCGCGCGCCCACGCCCGATCCAGCTCGGCGGCACGCTCCGCCGGATCCGTCTCCAGCGCGGCCCGGCCCGTGCCGGTCACCGGATGCCCGAACCGCGTGGTGCGCGCGTCCTCGAGCTTCCGCTCGTACCCGGCGACCGCGGCCTCCCGCTCCGCCGGCGTCAGCGCCCGGTTGCGGGCCGGCACGCTGAAGTTGGCCGTGCGCTGGAAAACCACCAGCTCCCCGGCTTCCTTCGCCAGCTCGGGCACCACCTGGATCCCGGACGAACCGGTGCCGATCACCCCGACCCGCCGCCCCGCCAGCTCGACCGGCTCCTCCGGCCACCGCGAAGTGCGCAGCACCGTCCCACCGAAGGTGTCCAGACCCGGCAACGGCGGGGTGTTGACCGCGGACATGCACCCCACGGCCGTCACCACGAACCGCGCCCGCACCCGCGCTCCGGTGTCCGCGGTCAAGGTCCAGCCGCCGTCCTCGAACACCGCCCCGGTGATCGTCGTCCCGAAGGTGATGTGCGGCCACAGGCCGCGCCGGTCGGCGAAGTGCTCGGCGTAGCGCAGGATCTCGGGCTGCCCGGCGAACCGCTCCGACCACTGCCAGCTCTCGTGCAGCTCCCGGTCGTGCAGGTAGGCGTAGTCCAGGCTTTCCACATCGCAGCGAGCGCCCGGATATCTGTTCCAGAACCACGTGCCGCCGACCCCATCGGCCGATTCGTAAGCGTGGCAGGAAAATCCCCGCCGGCGAAGCTGGTCCAGTACGTGCAACCCGGCGAAGCCGGCTCCGATCACCGCGATGTCCCACACATGATCAAGCCTACACAAATACGGACATTCAGGTCATATGGGCAGAAATTTCCTTATTCTGCGGAACTTCCCCCGCTTGGCGGTTTCTCGCCCCGAGCGAACACCGCACGCCCACAGCGAAATCGCCGCCCACGACCGGACCGGCAACCCTACGGTCGGGCCCATGACCCTTCTCGCCGTACCCGAACTGCAAGCCCAGGCACAGCCGTCCACCGAAACGGTCTACGACCAGCTCCTGCGCGACCGCATCGTCTTCCTCGGCTCCGAGGTCAACGACGAAGTGGCGAACCGGATCGTCGCCCAGCTGCTCCTGCTCGCCGCCGACGACCCGGCGAAGGACATCACCTTCTACATCAACTCACCCGGCGGCTCGGTGAGCGCCGGCCTGGCGATCTACGACACCATGCAGCTGATCAAGCCGGACGTCTCGACCTGGGGCCTCGGCTTCGTCGCGTCCATGGGCCAGTTCCTGCTCTCCTCGGGCACCCCCGGAAAGCGCTACCTGCTGCCGAACACGCGGATCGTCATGCACCAGCCGTCGGCCGGGATCGGCGGCGCCGCCACCGACATCGCCATCCAGGCCGAGGTGTTCGGGAAGATGAAGCAGCGGATCGCCGAGATCACCGCGAGGCAGACCGGCCAAAGCGTCGAACGGATCACCGCCGACGCCGACCGGGACCGCTGGTTCGACGCCGACGAAGCACTCTCGTACGGCTTCATCGACCACATCGTCACCGGTGAGCAGGCCGCGACGGCCTGAGTTCCCGGTTCTTTGCGGTTTTGAAGCGAGGTGAACGATTCGCGGGGCAGATTTTCTTAAATCTGCCCCGCGGTATAGGTCGTTATACACTTAAAGAAGGGAGACGATCAGACTCCGGTGAGGCCGCGGCGCGCCAGCAGCGGCTCGATCTCCGGGTCGCGGCCGCGGAAGGCCCTGAACGCGTCCATCGGGTCGATGGACCCTCCCCTGCCCAGCAGTGTCCGGCGGAAGTGGTCGCCGTTCTCGCGGGTCAATCCCCCGCTCTCCCGGAACCACTGGACCGTGTCCGCGTCGAGGACTTCGCTCCAGATGTAGGAGTAGTACCCGGCGCTGTAGCCGCCGCTGAAGACGTGCGCGAAGTACGTCGTCCGGTAGCGCGGCGGGATCGCGTCGACCGCCACGCCGGCCTTCACCAGCGCGTCGGTCTCGAACCGCTGCACGTCCTCCACCCGGTCGTCGACGCCGAGGCCGTGCCAGGCCTGGTCGAGCAGCGACGCGGCGAGGTATTCGGTCGTGGCGAAGCCTTGCCCGTACTGCTGGGCGGCGAGGAGCTTCTCGACCTGCTCCGCCGGCAGTGGCTCCCCCGTCTCGTGGTGCTTGGCGTAGTGGGCCAGTACCTCCGGCCACAGCATCCACATCTCGTTGACCTGAGAGGGGTACTCGACGAAGTCGCGGGGAACGTTGGTGCCGGAGAACGTCGGGTAGCGGACCGACGAGACCAGCGCGTGGAGGGCGTGGCCGAACTCGTGGAACGCGGTGACGACCTCGTCGAAGGTGAGCAGGGTCGGCTCCCCCGCCGGCGGCCGGCCGACGTTGAGCACGTTCACCACGACCGTCTTGCGGTCCAGCAGTTTCGACTGGTCGACGAAGGTGTTCATCCAGGCGCCGCCGCGCTTGGATTCGCGGGCGTAGAGGTCGAGCAGGAACAGTCCCAGCGGGGCGCCGTCGGTGTCGAAGACCTCGAAGGTCCGGACTTCCGGGTGGTACTTCGGCAGGTCGTCGCGCTCGGTGAACGTGAGGCCGTACAGCTTGGTCGCGGCGAAGAAGACGCCGTCGAGGTACACGCGGTCGGCTTCGAAGTACGGGCGCAGCGCCTCGGTGTCGACGTCGAAGCGTTCCCGGCGGACCTGTGCGGCGTAGTACGGCCAGTCGGAGGGCCGCAGTTTCGCGGCCGGCGCGTCGGCTTCCAGCAGCTGCTGGAGCTCCGCGGCCTCGGTCCGGGCGTTGGCGACCGCCGCCGGCGCCAGCCGCTCCAGCAGGCCCGCGGCGGCTTCGGCGGTCTTCGCCGTCTCGTCCGCGATGACGTACGCCGCGTGGTTCGGGTAGCCGAGCAGCGCGGCCCGTTCCGCGCGCAGGCGCACGATCTCGGCGGCGGCGGTGTTGTTGTCGAACTCGTTGCCGCGGTTGCCCCGCGCCATCGACGCGGTGTGGATCCGCGCGCGGACGTCGCGGTCGCGCAGCGTCTCCAGCGGCGACGCCTGGCTGGTCGGCAGGGTCAGCGTCAGCACGTACTTGCCGTCTTCACCGCGTGCGGACGCCGCTTCGGCGGCGGTGGCGACCGCCCCGTCCCCGAAGCCGGCCAGCTCGGCGCGGTCGGCGATCACGACGGCGAGGTCGTTGGTGTCCTTGAGCAGGTTCTGCTGGAACTTCGTCTGCAGGGTGGACAGCTGCTCGTTGAGCTCGCGCAGGCGGGCCTGCTCGGCCCCGCCGAGCCCGGCGCCGGCCCGGCTGAAGTCCGTGTGGCGCCGTTCCAGCAGCCGCAGCGACTCCTCGTCCAGCCCGAGCTCGCCCCGCCGCGCGTGGAGCGCGTCGATCCGGGCGAACAGCTTCGGGTTCAGGTGGATGGCGTCGTGGTGCGCGGCCAGCTTCGGCGCGAACTCCGCCTGGATGGCCTGGATCTCGTCGGTGCTGTTGGACCCGGACAGGTTGTAGAACACGCTCGCGACGCGGCTCAGCAGCTCGCCCGCGCGCTCGAGCGCCACGATGGTGTTCTCGAACGTCGGCTCGGCGTCCTGGGCCGCGATCTGCTCGATCTCCGCCGCGTGCTCGGTCAGCCCCGCTTCGAACGCGGGCCGGTAGTGCTCGTCGGAGATCCGGTCGAAGGGCGGCAGGGCGTAGGGCAGCTCGCTGGGTGCGGCGAACGGATTGTCCGGCGAAATCATCGGGGCAGGCTCCTGGTCGGCGAAACACTCGGTTCCGCCACCCTACGGGTTCGACCTGTGTGGATGTCAGCGCTTTCCGTAGGTGGCCGGAGTCACCGGCCGGTGGTACCGCCGACGACGGCGTCGCTGCTCGGAGCGCCCTTCGCGGCCTTTTTGCCGCGTTTCGCCGGCTTCGGCTCCGGCGGCACGATGCCGCGCAGGTCGCCGCCGTGGTCGTTGACCCGCATGACGAACGGCCGCGTCTCGGTGTAGCGCACGACCGAGATCGACGCCGGGTCGACCACGATCCGCTGGAAGGCGTCGAGGTGCTGGCCGAGCGCGTCGGCCAGGATGGACTTGATCACGTCACCGTGGCTGCACAGCAGCCAGACGGCGTGGTCGCCGTGCTCGGCGGCGATCCGCCGGTCGTGGGCCCGGACCGCGGCCACCGACCGCGCCTGCATCGCCGCGAGCCCTTCGCCACCGGGGAACACCGCCGCTGACGCGTGCGCCTGCACGACCCGCCACAGCGGCTCCTTCGCGAGGTCCTTCAGCTCCTTGCCGGTCCAGTCCCCGTAGTCCACTTCGGACAGACCGGGCTCGACGAGCTTCTCGAGCCCGCGCGCGGCGGCCAGCGGACCGACCGTCTGCTTGCACCGCAGCATCGGCGACACGACCAGCGCGGCCAGCGGCACACCGTCGAGGCGCCCGACCAGCTTCTCCGCCTGGGCGCGGCCGGTGTCGTCGAGGTTGACCTTCGGGGAGCGCCCGGCCAGGACGCCGGAGCCGTTGGCCGTCGACTTGCCGTGTCTGAGCAGAATGACCGTACTCACGGGCCCCACCCTACGTGGGGACCGATCATGCGGTCCCCACGCGGGCGGATCAGTGGCCGACCGGACCGGCGTTCGGGTCGAGCGCCCCGGTGAAGATCAGCACGAACAGCAGCACACCGAGGACCAGCCGGTAGACCACGAACGGCACGAAGCTGCGCTTCTTGATGTAGGCCATCAGCCACGCGATCACGATGTAGCCGACGCCGAAGGCGACCAGCGTGGCCAGGATCGTCGGGCCCCACTGGGCCGGCACGTCGCCCGAGCCGATGTCCTTGAGCTTGTACACACCCGAGCCGAACACCGCCGGCAGGGCCAGCAGGAACGAGTACTCCGCCGCTTCGGCGCGGGTGTAGCCCATCAGCAGGCCCGCGCTGGTCGTGCCGCCGGAGCGGGACACACCGGGGATCAGCGCGAGCGCCTGCGCGAAGCCGAAGCCGAGACCGTGCGGCACGTTGAGGTCGTCCAGCGTCCGCTCCTGCTTCCCGATCCGGTCGGCGAGCAGCAGGATCAGGCCGAACACGATGAGCACGCTCGCGGTGATCCGCAGGTCGCGGAACGCGCTGTCGATCTCGTCCTGCAGCAGCAGCCCGAGCACGATGATCGGCAGCGAGCCGACGATGATCAGCCAGCCCAGCCGGGCGTCCGGGTCGCGGCGCCACTCCGCCTTGTACAGCGAGAAGAACCAGGCCTGCAGGATCCGGCCGATCTTCTTGCCGAAGTAGATGATCACCGCCAGCTCGGTACCGATCTGGGTGACCGCGGTGAACGCCGCGCCCGGGTCGTCCCAGCCGGCGAGCGCCGCGACGATCCGCAGGTGCGCGCTCGAGGAGATCGGGAGGAACTCGGTCAGGCCCTGGACCAGGCCGAGGACCAGTGCTTCGAACCAGCCCACGTCAGGCCACCCCCGCCAGCTCGAACGCCTCGACGGCGGTGCGCAGGGCATCGGCCGGTGCCGGCGTGTACGGCGACACCGACAGGGTCGTCACGCCGGCTTCGGCGAATTCGGTCATCTTCTCCGCGATCCGTTCCTTCGGGCCCAGCAGCGACGTGGCGTCGAGGAACTCCAGCGGCACCGCCGCCATCGCCCCCGCCCGGTCGCCGGCCAGGTACTTTTCCTGCACTTCGGCGGCCTCGGTTTCGAAGCCCATCCGGCGGGCCAGCCGGTTGTAGAAGTTCTCCTCCCTGCTCCCCATCCCACCGAGGTAGAGCGCCGCGTAGCCACGGACGGCGTCGGCGCAGGCCCGCCAGTCCTCGCCCGGCACCAGCGGCACGGTCGGGACGACGTCGAAGCCGTCCATCGACCGCCCGGCCGCCTCGGCGCCGGCCCGGATCCGCGCCAGCTGCTCCCCCGCGTGCGCCGGCGAGAAGAACACCGGCAGCCAGCCGTCGGCGACCGCCCCGGTCAGCTCCAGGTTCTTCGGGCCGATCGCGGCCAGGTAGAGCGGGATGTGCTTGCGGGCCGGGCGGACGGTCAGCCGCAGCGCCTTGCCGGGACCGTCCGGCAGCGGCAGCGTGAAGTGCTCACCCTCGTACTTCAGGCGCTCCCGGCGCAGGGCGGCGCGCACGATCTCGACGTACTCACGGGTGCGGCCCAGCGGCGCGGTGAAGCGCACGCCGTGCCAGCCCTCCGACACCTGCGGGCCGGACACGCCGAGGCCGAGCCGGAACCGGCCGCCGGAGAGCGTGTCGAGGGTCGCGGCGGTCATCGCGGTCATCGCCGGGGTCCGGGCCGGGATCTGCAGCACGGCGGCGCCGACGTCGATCCGCGACGTCCGCGCCGCGATCCACGAGAGCACGGTCACCGCGTCCGCGCCGTAGGCCTCCGCGGCCCACACGACCGCGTAGCCCAGATCGTCCGCCTGTTTCGCCAGGGCCAGGTTCGCGGGGTCGTTCCCCGCTCCCCCGTAGCCGAGATTGAGTCCGAGTCGCACGGGGCCGAACCCTAACGGGGGCCCTTGGGGGCGACACGACTCACCTTGGTCTCCTCCGGCCGGAGCAGCCCACTAGGCTCGGCGGTCGTGGAAAAGCGACAGCTGGGCCGGTCGGGACTGCGCGTCTCGAGGATGGCGCTCGGCACCATGACCTGGGGTGGCGACACGGACGCGGAGGAAGCGGCCAGCCAGCTGGTCGCCTTCGTGGACGCCGGCGGCACCCTGGTGGACACGGCCGACATCTACGGCGAAGGCGAAAGCGAGCGGGTGCTCGGTTCCCTGCTCGGCGACCTCGTGCCCCGCGACGACGTGGTCGTCGCGACGAAGGCGGTCGCCCGCCGCACCGAGGGCCCGTTCGGCGGCGGCGCCTCGCGCGGCGCGCTGCTCACCGCGCTCGACGGCTCGCTGAAGCGGCTCGGCACCGACCACATCGACCTGTGGCAGCTGCACGCCTGGGACACCGGCGTGCCGCTCGCGGAGACCCTCTCGGCGCTCGAGTACGCCGTGACCAGCGGCAAGGTCCGCTACGTCGGCGTCTCGAACTACGCGGGCTGGCAGCTGGCGACGGCCGCCGCCGGCGCCGCGGCGATCGCGCCGATCGTCTCCACCCAGGTCGAGTACTCGCTGCTGGAACGCGGGGTGGACCGCGAGGTCGTGCCCGCCGCCGAGCACCACGGCGTCGGGCTGCTGCCCTGGGCGCCGCTCGGCCGCGGCGTGCTGACCGGCAAGTACCGCACCGGCACGCCCGCCGACTCGCGGGGCGCGAACAGCGCGCTCGCCGGCTACGTCGAGCACCACCGCACCGACCGGGCCGCCCGGATCGTGCAGGCCGTCGCCACCGCGGCCGACGGGCTGGGCACCTCGCCGCTCGCCGTGGCGCTGGCCTGGGTCCGCGACCGGCCCGGCGTCGTCGCCCCGGTCGTCGGCGCGCGGGACACCGGCCAGCTCACCGGCTCGCTGACCGCGGAGGCGATCACGCTGCCGCCCGCCATCCGGTCCGCGCTCGACGACGTCAGCGCGATCGAGGTCGGTTACCCCGAGCGCTGGCCGCGGTAGGTGTCTGTTGGGTGACACGCACGTGACGGCACGGGGATCAAGGAGGATATTGGTGAAGACCGCCCGCCGAGGGACACCTGGAGGCACCAACGTGCGTCGGCTCGCCGCCGTGTCGCGGATCGCGATCCCGCTCGCCGGTGTTCTGGTGCTCTCGGGCTGCTCGTCGGCCAAGTCGACCGGCGACGACCTGCAGATCGTGGCGAACCCGCAGGCCGCGGCGGCCGTGGTGTCGCCGCCGGTGACGGTCGAGCCCGCCGGGCAGGTCCTGCCCGGCGGGGCCGTCTCGGCGATCGCCGTCGACGAAAAGACGTCCACCCTCGTCGTTGCGGTTTCCCAGCCGCCGTCGCTGCGGCTGTACGACCTGAACGCGCTCGCGTCCGCCCCGGTGAATATGCCGTTATACGGCAGGGTGGCGCGGTTGACCGTGACGCCCGGGCGGGTCGAGATCGCCGAGCCGGATCAGGGTGTGGTGCAGCAGCTGACGTTGCCGGACCGGAAGCTCACCGAGACGAAGACGGGCGGGAAGCCCGTGTCGAGCATCGGCTACGGCGCCGACCGGCTGGTCGCGATGGGGGACGCCAAGGACATCCGGGTGCTGCCGGCGACCGGGCCGGCGCGGACGATCGGCGGGCAGCTCTACAGCGCCGACGACGTGGTCGACACCGGCGACGGCGTGGTGGCGCTGGACCGGCTGCGGACGGCGGTGTTCTCGGTCGACGTCGCCGCCGGCACGGTCGGCGAGGGCCTGCGTGCGGGTGACGGCGCGGCGAACGCCGTGGCCGACTCCTACGGCCGGGTGCTGGTGACGGACGCGCGGGCGGGCGCGCTGATCGCGTTCTCGGCCTCGCCGCTGGTCATGCGGCAGCGCTACCCGGTGGCCGGTGGCGCGTACGGCATCGCGTACGACGCCAAGCGGAGCCTGGCCTGGGTGACCCTCACCGGCCGCAACGAAGTGGCCGGGTTCGACGTCCGCGGCGGCGAGCCCGTCGAGAAGTACCGGTTCCCCACCGTGCGCCAGCCGGACTCGGTCGGGGTGGACGACCAGAGCGGCCGGGTGATCGTCGGCTCGGCCGCCGGAGAAGGGACCCAGGTGATCCAGCCATGACGACGGTGAGCGAGGCGGTGGTCGAAGGGGATTGGGAGTATCGCCGCCTGCACCTCCCCCCGGGCGTGTCCCGGCGTGCGGCGGCGATCCAGCTCTCCATCCACGCGGAGTTCGCGGGCTGGGAACTGCGCACCGTGCGGCTGTACGCCGACGGCACGCGCCGGGTCTGGCTGCGCCGCAAGAAGACCGCGGCGAGTCTCCCCGGCGGGCTGCCGACCTAGACGACCCCGTCCAGCTCGGTGCGCAGCCCGATCGCCTTGGCCAGCAGGTGCCGGCCGGCGAACAGCAGCAGCGCGGCCGCCGTGCCCGCGGCCACCGCGGCGGCGGTGCCGAGCCAGAGGCCGATGACGTCCATCCCGTCGGTCGGCGACGGGATGTCCGCGAGCGTCACGTACCCGAAGACCGCGGCGGTGACGGCGGTCGCCGCGACCGTGGCACCGACCACGACGTTCGCCCAGCGGAGCGACGAAGGCTCGAAGACCGTGCCCCGGCCCGCCCGGCGCAGCAGCATGGCGAGGCCCACGAGCGCGACCTGCCCGCAGGCGACGAACAGGATCGCGGCGGTCACCAGCGGCACCTGGATCGGCGCGTGGGGCGGGAACAGGGCGACCTGGTCGGCCGCCGTCGTCGGGATCACGACGATCTGCGCGTACAGGCCCACGAGGAACGCGAAGGCCATGATGGCCTGGAGGGTGACCACGAGGAAGCGAGGCATGTATCGATAGTCGATGCATTCCGCTCGACTGTCAACCGAACACCCGGTTCAGCCAGTCACCCCAGTCCTTTTCCGCCATCCCGGCGTCCTCGCCCGAGGTGAAGACGTGGTGGGAAGCGACCATGGAGCCGTGGAAGCCGCGCAGGAACCGGAGCATCGCGTCCGCGGTCCGGACGCCGGCGTTCTGGTCGTTCACCGCGTAGACGACACCGTCGTAGGGCGCGTGGCCGTCGAGCTCGATCCGTACCCGGTCGCCCTCGGCGGGCCGGGCGGACACGCTGAGGGCGGCACCCAGCCGCGTCCAGGCCTCGTCCCAGTCCCCCACCGGCGGCCCGAACGCGGTCACCGGCACCGCGGCGCGCCCGGCGAAGTGCGTGACGTACTCGACCAGCGTGCGGAAGAACATCGCGCCGCCCGCGGCCATCGCCTCGAACTCGTCCTCCCAGTCGTCGCCGGGCAGGAAGCCGCTGGTGACGCACCGGATCACCGTGCTGCCGCCGGCCCGGCCTTCGATGAGGAATTCGTAGGCGATCCGCCGCCCATCGGGCCCCGGTTCGTTGCCGTAGACGAGCTTCTCGAGCGGTTCCCACTCCCGGATCCGGTACTCGGGCTGATAACCGCCGAAGGCGCCCCGGATCGTGCCGCCGGTGCCACCCTCGACCTCGTTGCGGCCCATGAACCACGAGTCGATGCCGGGCCCGGTCGCGATGGCGTCCCAGATCTCTTCCGGCGTCGCGCCGACCTCGGCGGTCTCCGTCAGCTCGAAGTCATGCCCCATTGTCGGTGTCCTCCGGAACGCTCGGGTGGACGGCGACGACCACCCGGTGCGGACGGCCCTTCTCGGCCGTCTCGTCGTGGTACTTCCCCACCAGCGTCGTGACGGCGGCCGTGAGTTCCTCGGCGAACGCGGCACGATCGGCGGGAGAGGCGAACCGGACCTCGCCGTCGAGCGCGAAGGTGGCGACCCGCTGGTTGGCCTTCGCCGCACCGGTGATGAGCAGGCCGACGTCACGCACGAGCCGTCCGGCGACGGCGAGCAGCCACCGGGCCGAGAGCCGGTCGGGCGAGCGGGCCGGGTCCGGCTGCACCGCGGCCAACGCGGTCGGCGAGATGACGTAGGACGACGCGGTCGCCCGCATCATCCGCTCGGTCACGTTGCCCTTGCGCCGCTCCTCGACCAGCTCCACCAGGCCGTGCTTCTCGAGCGCCCGCAGGTGGTAGTTGACCTTCTGCCGTGGCAGGCCGACGCGCCCGGCGAGCATCGTCGCCGACGCCGGCTGCGCCAGTTCGGCCAGCAGCCGGGCCCGGACCGGGTCCAGCGACACCTCGGCCGCCGCCGCGTCCTCGATCACCGCCACGGGAAACATGGGTCCATGCTCCTACCGAACAGAGAAGTTGTCAAGAACTCTCGTCTTGTCGGTAACTCGCGTTGACCAGGGCGACGACCCGGGGCAGCACCTGCGCCGCGGCTTCCAGCGGCACGACGTGCCCGACGCCGGGCAGCACGACGACCGTCCCTTCGTCGAGCCCGCCGGCCCACTCCTCGACGTCGGACGCGCGGACGATCCGGTCCCGCTCCCCCACGATCGCCGTCACCGGCAGGCCACTGACCTGCGCCAACGCCGCGTCACGTGCGTACGCGTCCATGGCCGGGCGGAACAGCGCGACGGTGTGCGGCCAGTTGCCGCGGATCATCTTCACCGTCAGCTCGACCAGGCCCGGCTCCGGGTCGTCGCCGAACAGCCACCAGCGCAGGCCCGCGCTGACCGCCCGGCTGGTGCGCTCGCGGACGACGCCGAAGACCTTCGAGCCGAGCACCGCCTCGAGGTCGCGGGCCAGCTTGCCCAGTGCGTTCGGCCAGGCCGCCGACACCTCGGTCGCCAGCCGGCCGGACGACGTGGCCAGCAGGACCAGGCCCGACACGCGCCCGGCGAACAGCGACGGGTGCCGCTGGGACAGCGACATGATCGCCAGCCCGCCCATGTCGTGCCCCACCAGCACCACCCGGCCCTCGGGCACCTCGCGCTCCAGCAGCTCGGCGAGGTCGTCGCCGAGCTGCGCCATGGTCGCCGTCCCGCGCCGCGCCCGTCCGGACCCGCCGTGGCCGCGCTGGTCGTAGGTCAGCACGGCCACCGGCCCCTCGGCCGCGTCCGGCACCAGCGGCGCGATCCGGCCCCAGCTGCGCTGGTCGAGCGCGTAGCCGTGGACGAACACCGCGGCCACCGGCGCGACCGGATCGCCCCTGCGGATCACCTGCAGGACCGTCCCGTCGGCGAGCGCGAAGCCGGTCATCAGGACGTGCGCAGGAACCGGTCCAGCACCCGGGTGCCGAACTTCAGCGCCTCGACCGGGACCCGCTCGTCGACGCCGTGGAACAGCGCCGAGAAGTCGAGGTCCGCGGGCAGCTTCAGCGGCGCGAAGCCGAAGTTGCGGATGCCGAGCTGCTGGAACGACTTCGCGTCGGTCCCGCCGGACAGCATGTACGGCAGCGTCTTCGCGCCCGGGTCCTCGGCGAGCACCGCGGCGGTCATGGCGTCGACGAGCGCGCCGTCGAACGTCGTCTCGACCGGCGGGAGCTCCATCCACTCCTTCTCGATGTCCGGGCCGAGCAGCTCTTCGAGCTCGCGGTCGAACGCTTCCAGCCGGCCCGGCAGGATGCGGCAGTCCACCGCGGCCTCGGCGACCGACGGGATGACGTTCGACTTGTACCCGGCGGTGAGCATGGTCGGGTTGGCCGTGTCGCGCAGGGTCGCGCCGATCATCCGGGAGATGTTGCCCAGCTTGGCGACCGAGCCCTCCAGATCGTCCTCCGGGAAGTCCCAGCCGGTGATCTCGGTGACGCCGGCGAGGAACTCCTTCACGGAGTCGGTGAGCACCAGCGGGAACCGGTGGTTGCCGAGCTTCGCGACGGCCTCGGCCAGCTTCGTCACGGCGTTGTCGCGGTGGATCATCGAACCGTGCCCGGCGGTGCCGCGCACGCGCAGCTTCATCCAGCGGATGCCCTTCTCCGCCGTCTCGATCAGGTACGCGCGGACGTCGTCCTTGAGCGTGATGGAGAACCCGCCGACCTCGCTGATCGCCTCGGTGACGCCTTCGAACAGCTCCGGCCGGTTCTCGATCAGCCATTGGGCGCCGTACTGGCCGCCGGCCTCCTCGTCGGCGAGGAAGGCGAACACCAGGTCGCGCGGCGGGACGACGCCGTGCATCTTGTAGTGCCGGGCCAGCGCGAGCGCCATCCCGCACATGTCCTTCATGTCGACCGCGCCGCGGCCCCAGACGTAGTCGTCCTGGACCGCGCCGGAGAACGGGTGGACCGACCATTCGGACGGATCGGCGGGCACCGCGTCGAGGTGCCCGTGGATCAGCAGCGCACCCCGGCTCGGGTCGGCGCCGGGGAGCCGGACGAAGACGTTGTGCCGGTTCTTCCCGCCCGACTCGACGTAGGTGATCTCGTAGCCGGCGTCGGTCAGCTTCTCCGCCACGTACTCCGCCGCCGCCCGCTCGCCGACCAGCGTGTCGGGATCGCCGGTGTTGGTCGTGTCGATGCGGATGAGCTCGCTGGTCAGCGTGACGGCCTCGGCCGCGGCGGCTTCGATCAGGTTCGGTTCGGTCACCGGCCATTCCTATCACCCGCGCGGCCGGGGGCGCCGATCACGCGCCTGGTGGGATCGGCTCCGGCCAGGTGGAGACCACCGGCGGGCGACGCGTTTCTTCCCACTCGGAACACGACCTCCTGACCACAATGGACAATTCCCGGAAACGGAGTTGGATAAACACTCACCGGTCTTGTCGGCGGCAAACAGCTTGCGCTACGGTGTTCTGGGAACGCTCCCAGTCGCGCCGGCTCAGTCCCTGGCGACGACCAGTGCGCATCCTGCTCGCAAGGAGGCGAAGCATGGCTCCACGTGCGCGAAAGTCATCTGGGCCGGCATTGTTCCGCGCCGGAACCGGCGCCGCCCGAACCGACCGGCACAGCTAGGAATGCCTTCACTTCGGTGCACGTCGACCACCATCGGCAGTGCATGGTGCCCACTATTTTGTCAGCGCTGACAAGACGAGTTGCCCGGCCTTTCCGTGCGAGAGGAAACACCATGCGGGATACCGCCGCGACAAGGAAGAGCACGGTCCCCCGCTCCGGCCTCCGAGCGGTGTGGACAGCGGTGCTGCTGGTCCTCGGTGCCGCGCTTCCGGCCCCCGTCGCCTCGGCTGCCACCGCAGGCGCCGACGCCGACACCACGCCACCGACCGCGCCTGCCAACCCCCGCACCGCGAACCTGACGTGCACCGCGGTGACGTTCTCGTGGTCGGCGTCGTCCGATGACGTCGCCGTGGCGTTCTACGACGTCTACCACGACGGGCAGCGCATGACGTCGGTGCCGGGCACGGCGCGGTCGACCCGCCTGACCGTCGTGCCGGGGGCCACCTGGGGCCTGTACGTCAACGCCCGCGACGCCGCGGGCAACGTCTCCCAGGCCAGCCCCACGGTCACCGTCACCGTGCCGCAGTGCCAGGCCGACACCGAGCCGCCCACCACCCCCGGCGGCGTCACGGCGACCGCGTCGGGCACCACGGTCACCGTGCGCTGGACGTCGGCCACCGACAACATCGGCGTCACGGGCTACGAGGTGCTCCGCGACGGCACCCAGGTCGGCTCGACCAGCGGCGCCGCCACGACCTCGTTCACCGACAGCGGCCTGGCCACGAACACCCGCTACCAGTACCAGGTGCGGGCGCGCGACGCCCAGGCCAACCGCTCGGCCCCGAGCGCACCGGTCGCGGTCACCACCGGCAGCTCCTGCGCCACGGCGCTGTGCTCGGTCACCAGGGTCACCACCGAAACCGACCTGCCGTGGGGCCTGACCACCTTGCCCGACGGGCAGGTGCTCTACGGCCGCCGCGACACCTTCGAACTCGTCCGCCTCGACCCCGCCACCGGCACGAAGACCGTGGTCGGACGGATCCCGAACGCGGCGGGGACCGACGGCGAGGGCGGGGTCCTGGGCATCGCCGTGGCCGCCGACTTCACCGCCGACCCGTGGCTGTACGTCATGCACACCACCACGACCGACAACCGGGTGGTGCGCGTCCGCTACACCGGCGGCGTGCTCACGGGCACCCCGGAGGTGCTGCTCACCGGCGTCCCGCGCAACAAGTACCACAACGGCGGCCGGCTGCGTTTCGGACCCGACGGCAAGCTCTACATCGCGACCGGCGACGGGCAGAACGGCGACTGGGCCCAGGACCGCGCCAACCTCGCCGGCAAGGTGCTGCGCATCAACCGCGACGGCACCATCCCCTCGGACAACCCCTTCGGCACCCCGGTGTGGAGCTACGGTCACCGCAACCCACAGGGCCTGGCCTTCGACTCCCAGGGCCGGCTGTGGGAACAGGAGTTCGGCAACAACGTCATGGACGAGACCAACCTGATCGTCCGCGGCGGCAACTACGGCTGGCCCCGCTGCGAAGGCACCACGGGCAGCTGCGGCGAATCCGGCTTCGTCGCGCCCAAGCACACCTACCCCGTCGCCGAGGGTTCGTGCAGCGGCATCGCCGTGGTCCGCGACGCCCTGTACATCGCCTGCCTGCGCGGAGCGCGGCTGTACCGGGCCGAAATCTCCGGTGACGGCCTGACCGACGTCCAGCAGTACCTCAACGGCACGTACGGGCGGCTGCGCACCGTGGAACCGTCCGCCGACGGCGGCCTGTGGCTGACCACCAGCACCCGCGGCGACAAGGACAGCATTCCGAACAACAGCAACGAAAGCATCCTCAAGGTCGAGCTGGGACGGTGAACCGGCCCACGGCCGCTCCGATCACGGAAGGAGAGCCGCCATGGCTCACCGCAGGACACCGCGTCACCGTCGCATGTGGACGCTGACGGCGACGGCGATCGCCGTCGCAGGCGTTGTGACGCCCGCCGCCTCCGCCGCCACGACGGCCTCACCGTGCACACCGGGAGCGACCTACGGCCGGCCGTTGCCGACGCAGGCGGTGACGGCCCAGCTCATCCGGGGCGGGTTCAACTTTCTCGAAGGACCCACCTGGGACCGGCGAACGGGCACCCTGCTGCTGTCGAACATGCAGAACCCCACCGGCCCGCAGGGCGTGCAACCATCGGCGGTGCTCCGGTACACGCCACCGGCCACCTTCGAGACGTTCATCGCCGACTCCGGCAGCAACGGCCTGGCGATCACCGCCGACGGCGCGCGGGTGCTCGCCGCCACCCACGACAACCGCACCGTCTCCTCCTACAGCCTGACCGACCGCAGCCGGACGACCGTCGCGGCCGGCTACTCGGGCCGCGCGTTCAACTCGCCGAACGACCTGACCATCGGCCGGGACGGCACCACCTACTTCACCGACCCCAACTACCAGCGCGGCAACCGCGCCGACGAGCAAGGCGGCCGGACCAGCGTCTTCCGCGTCCGCGACGGCGTGGTCAGCCTCGTCGACGACACGCTGCCGCAGCCGAACGGCGTCGTCCTGTCGCCCGACGGCAAGACGCTCTACGTGGGGGCCACCGGCGCCAACGCGATCATGAAGTACACCGTCTTCCCCGACGGCACCACCGGCAACCGCACCACGTTCGCGAGCATGCGGACCCCCGACGGCGCGACCATCGACTGCGCGGGCAACCTGTACTGGGCTTCCTTCGACGAAGGGCTCGTTCACGTCTTCTCCCCGTCAGGTACGCAGCTCGGCACCATCTCCGCCGGCCGCAACACCACCAACGCGGCGTTCGGCGGACCGGACGGGCGGACCCTGTACCTCACCTCCGGTGTTTCCGGCGGGTTCGGCCTCTACCAGACGCGCCTCAACGTGCCCGGCAATCCCTACTGACCGAACCGGGATCGTGGGCCGCGGCTCGGCGGCACAGTGCCGGTGCGAGCGCCCGCTGAGCGGCGAAGAGGGCGATCCCCGTGATCGCGCACACCGCTGCGAGGACGGCCGGTCCGGCCAGATCGAGCAGCACGGTTCCGGCCAGCGGGCCGAACACCGCGCCGACGCTCCAGGTGGTCGAGGCGAGGCCCATGTACCGGCCACGCAGCTCGGCCGGCGCCAGGTCGGCGAAGGTATCGCCGAAGCGGACGGCGATACCGATCTGGCCGAGGGTCCAGATCAGGACCGATCCGGCGAAGCCGGCGGTGCCGTGGCTCAGGGCGCCGAGCGCGGCGCCCACCCCGACCAGCAGCATCGAGACGGCCGACACCGTACTGCCGTTGCGGCCGGCGAGCAGCCGGACCGCCAACGGCTGGAGCGTCACGATCGCGATCCCGTTCAGCGCCAGCACCGCGCCGTACGTCGCGGGACCGAGACCGTCGGCCGTCATCACCAGCGGCAACGTCGTGAACGTCTGCAGGAACAGCGTGAAGTAGCCGACGTGGATCGCCATCATCGCGAGCATCAACCGGTCACGCCGCAGAACGGGCAGCAGCGCCTGCCGCGTCCGCGCCGACCCGGCCGGACGGGTGTCCGGCACCTGCCACCAGACGATCAGCGCCGCGGCCAGTGAGGCCACCACGTTGATCCAGAACAGCAGCCCGTACCCGTACTTGGCCAGGATCCCGGCCGTGATCGTGGCGACCGAGAAGCCGAGGTTGGCCGCCCAGTAGAGCAACCCGAACGCCCGGATCCGTTGCCGCGCGGGCAGATCGGCCACCGCGGCCGACCCCGCCGGGCGGAACAGCTCGATCGTCAGCCCGACACCCACGGCGGCCGCCCAGATCCCGGGCATCGAATCCGCCGAGCCGAGCGCGGTGAGCGCCACCGCGGCACCCACGAACCCCACCAGCATCGTGTTGCGCCTGCCGATCCGGTCCCCCAGCCAGCCGCCCAGCAGCTGGGAGCCGATGTCTCCCAGACCGACCGCCGCTACCACCGCCCCCGCGGTCGCGGGTGAGAGGTGCTGCGCTTGCGTCAGGTACAGCACCAGAAACGACCGCACCACACCCCCGGCCCGGCCGACGAAGTGCGTAGCCGCCAAGGCCCAAACCAGTTTCGGCAACCCCGGGTGCGGCCGGGACGGGTTTGCCCTGACTGCCGGATCGATCGTGCTCGCGTTCGTCATGACCACGACGTTAGGTCGGCAACGACATCGTGAAAAGCGATAATCCCTGGTCAAGTCGATCGCTATTGCTTATGCTGGGCCTCGTGGCGGACGTCGAACTGAGGTACCTGCGGGCCATGGCCGTGATCGCCGAGGAAGGAACGTTCGGCCAAGCGGCGGCCCGGCTCGGCTACACCCAATCGTCGGTGAGCCAGCAGATCGCCGCGCTGGAGAAGGCCGTCGGCGGCCCGGTCTTCGACCGGCCCGGCGGGCCGAGGCCCGTCCGGATCACCCCGCTCGGCGAGGTGGTTCTGGCCCACGGCCGCGAGCTGCTGACGAAGGCGGAGGCACTGACCGACGCCGTCGACCGCTTCCGGGCGGGCAACGGCCGGATCGACATCGGCACCTTCCAGAGCGTGTCGAACCTGATCCTGCCGGTCGTCATCCGCCGGCTGCTGGACGAGCATCCCGGCTGCGACATCAGGCTGTCCGACGTGAAACCGGAGGATCCGCGGATCGGGGATCTCGACCTGCTGTTCCACGACGGCCCGGTCGAAGGCGACGTCGAGCAGGTCGAGCTTTTCGAGGAGCCGTACCTCCTGGTGACGGCCGCGGGTGCGGTGCCAGATGGCCCGGTACGGATGAAGCTGCTCGACGACGCTCCGATGGTCGCCTGGCCGTCCACCTATCACCAAAGATGGCTGGAGCGGACGTTCGCCCGCGCCGGCGCGCAGCCGCGGTTCGTGTTCCGCACGACTGGCCACGAAACCATCCTGTCGATGGTGCGGGCGGGCATCGGCTGGGCGGTGCTGCCATGGCTGGCCCTGCACGGACACGACGCCTGGTCCGACGACCAGCTCGGCATCCACCGGCTGAAGCCGTCGCCCGTCCGCGAGTTGTCGCTGTACCGGCCGGCCTGGCGCACCGAATCCCCGCTCGCGATCCGGACGCGGGAGATCGCCATCGACGTCGCGCGCGATCTCGCCGAGCAGATGTAGCGCCCTGGGCCGGTCAGCCTTCCGGGGCGTCCAGCAGCATCCCGGCGAGCATGCTCTTGCACACCTCGGCGGAGAAGGCCATCAGGTGCCCGGCTTGCGCATCGCGGAAAATCCGCTCGATCGGTGAGGTCTTCAGGTAGGCGGAGCCGCCACCGGCCTCGAGGCCCAGCTGGGCGGCGTCCTTCGCGACCCGGTTGGCCAGCACCTTGGCGCGGATCGTCGCGGGGAGGAAACCGGCGTCGTTGACGTCGGCCAGCCAGCACATGTGCCGGCTGACGGCGTCGGCCGCCACGAGATCGGTGTGCACCTCGGCGAGCCGGAACCGCAGCCATTGCTCGGCCGCCAGCGGTTTGCCGGTCGTCGGGATCTCACGGCCCTTGGCGTGGCTGACGAGAGCGTCGATCGCCGCGTCGGCGATGCCGAGGCTCAGGAACGCCAGACCGGCGCCGATGTGGTTCGGGCGGCGCTCGCGCGGCGGTGGGCAGCGCCGGTCGTCGCGCAGCAGGGTGTCTCGGAAGTCGACGAGCTGGCTGCGGCTGGCCCGCAGCCCCATCGTGTCCCAGATCGGCACGAACTCCATCGACGCGTCGGCGGCGACGCCGAAGAACGTCGGCACGCCGTCGACGAGGGCGTTGACCAGGAAGTGATCGGCGACCTCACAGCCGGAGCAGAACCGCTTCGCCCCGGTCAGCCGATAGCCACCGTCGGCCCGGGTGGCGTGCTGCCGCGGGGTGAGGAAGAGGTTGCCACCACTGGGTTCGGACAGAGCGTTGGCGAACCGCCGCCCGTCGGCCAGCTCGTCGGCGTAGAACCGGGCGACGTCCGGAGCGGACATCGTCACCAGCCCGACAGCGGCTCCGATGTGCATGACCCAGATGCACGCGGTCGACGGGCAGGCGGCGCTCAGCAACCGGGTGATCTGCCCGTAGCTGCGGTAGCTGAGGTCATGGCCGCCGTACTCCTTGGGCAACAGCGCCGCGTCGAGACCGGAGGCGTGCAACGCCCGGAGATTCTCGATCGGCAGTTCGGCGGTCCGGTCCCGATCGGCGGCGGTGGCGGCGAACCCGGCGGCGAGCTCGCGGACGGTGTCGACCCAGTGTTGTTCGTGCGGAGGCGGGCCCAGCGGGTCCGGCGTCGTGGTGTCCGCTGGGTCGTTCATGATCGCTCCGTTTCCTCATGTGCAGCCATTGCGGTAGCCGAAGGCCTTTCACTTGACTGTGACGGCAAGCAACATTCTCAACCCGGGAGCGGCTCACTCCATCCGGGTGAGTCTGCTGGTCCAGCGCGGCGCAGTTCGGCGAAGGCGCGCCAACCGGCACCGTCGTCGGCGTAGGGTCCGGCCAATGGGGCTGGAGGCGGAGCGACGCCGGTGGCGGGTCCGGCTGCGCGACGATCCGGGCCGCATCCACGGCGCCGGCACGATGCTCGACGAACGGCACCTCCTGACCTGCGCCCACGTCGTCGAACGGTGCGGGGGCCCGCAGGCGCGGATCCCCGTCGACTTCGTCGGCCTGCCCGGCACCGCCTCCGGCCACGCCACCGTGGTGGCGGACGGCTGGAAGCCGCCGACCGACGACGAGCGCGGGGACATCGCCCTCCTGCGGCTGGACGAACCGGCGGCCGGCGTGTTCGGCGCGCCGCTGCACCGGATGTCGCTGCGCGACCACCAGCTGGTGCGTGCCTACGGGTTCCCGGCCGGTGCGGACGCCGGGCTGTGGACGTTCGGCAGGCTCGTCGGCGAAGGCGGCCCCGGCTGCGAGTGGATCCAGCTGAACAAGACCGCCGACGCCGAGCCGATCGAGCCGGGGTTCAGCGGCACCGCCGTGCTCGACGAGGCCACCGGGGTCGTCGTCGGCATGATCGTCGGCAAGTACACCGGCGAGGGCGGCCGGGTCGCCTGGATGATCCCGGTCGAGACCATGCTCGGCCACCTCCCCCGGCTGCGGGAGTGGTCCACCGGCGAACCCGCCGTCGACGAGAGCTTCGTCCGGCCGGACGGCGCCGTGGACGCGTCGTTCGTGCAGCAGCTGCGGGACTGGCTGTCCGACCCCGGCTCCGGCGCGGTCTGGGTGGTCGTCACCGGCGGCGAGGAGTCGGCGACCGCCAACGCGCTTCGGCTGGGTGTCGTGCACGCCGACCGGGAACGCTCGTTCGGTGCCCCGAGACCGCCCGCCGACGCCGGCGATCCACCCCCGGCCGGTGCGGTCGACCTCGCCGTGGACGCGTCGGGCAAGACCGCCGACGAAGTCAGCGGCCGCATCGAAGACCGGTTCGGCGTCGATGCCGCCACCCGCTCCGGGCGCGGCCGCACCCTGGTCGTCGACGGCATCGACGACGCCGCCGAGCCGGACCGGCTGGTGCACGAGGTGCTCGCCCCGCTGGCCGGCCGGGCGGACCGGCTCGGTCTCCGGCTGGTGCTGGCGTTCCGCCGGGAGTCGTCGCCGGGTGTGACGGTCGTGCGTTCCCTCTCCGGCGTGTCCCGGCCGGCCGAGGGCGACCTGAGCGGGCGCCTCGACGTCCTCACCAAAGACCTCGACGAACTCGCCGCGATCGAAGAGTTCCAGGCCACCGTCGCGTACCGCTTCACCGGGGCCGAGCCGGTGCGTCCGCGCGCGAACCGGCTGCGCGCCGGGGTCAACCTGCTGCGCGCGGCCGAGGCCGAGGGTGACCTCGACTGGGTCGCGCGCCACCTCGGCGACTGCGAGCGGAAGGTGGCTCCGGCGGTCGAGGACGGCCGCGAGCAGCGCGCGATCCTCGACCGCCTGCTCGCCCGGCGAGCGGAACTGCGGGCGCGGCTGGACGGCTACGCCGAGATGGCCCGCAACCACGGCCTGGTCGAGGACCCGGAGCTCGATCGGGCCTACGGCCTCGCCTGGGAAGCGCTGTTCGTGGGGCCGTGCGACCCGGCCGCGGCCGAGCAGGCCCTGCGGACCTACGCGACCGCGGTGCACGACCGGATCGGAAGCCGCCCGTGACGGCGTGCCCGAGACAGGCCTGCACCGGCACGCTCGGCCGGACCGGGTACTGCCGGAAGTGCGGTCTCAAGCCGCCGGATCCGGCGGACCTGGCCGACACCAGCGCCGACGAACCGACGAGGGTGAGCCCGCCGGTGAACACCGGCACCCGGGTCACCACCACCGTCGCCACCCGGGCACCGCAGACCACCGGGGACGACGAGGCTCCGCTGCCGGTGGTCCGCCTGCCCGACCGGTCCGCGCGGCTGCTCACCCTGCCGATGGTTCCCGAAGACGACCGGTTCTGCGGGAAACGCGGCTGCGGCAAGCCGGTCGGCCGCCGGGTGGCCGGGCAACCGGCGCCCGAGGAGGGCTTCTGCCCCTACTGCGGCAGTCCGTTCTCCTTCGTTCCCCGGCTGCGGCCCGGCGACCGGGTGGCGGACCGCTACGACGTCGAAGGCTGCATCGCCCGCGGCGGGCAAGGCTTCGTCTACCTCGCGACCGACGACCGGCTACACCGGCACGTCGCGCTGAAAGGCCTGATCGACGTCAACAACACCGCCGCGATCCGGCTCGCGGAAAACGAGAGCGAGGTGCTCGTCGCCCTCGAGCACCCGAACATCGTGCGGATCTTCGACGTGGTGACCCACGGCGACGCCCGCTACATCGTGATGGAGTACGTCGACGGGCTCTCGCTGCGCGAGGTGAAGAACCGCGGCCGGGCGATCCTGCACGCGGCGGAGGGCCGGCTGCTGACCGAGCACGTCGTCGTCTACGGCCGGGAGATCCTCACCGCGCTGGCCTACCTGCACGACCAGGACCTGCTGTACTGCGACATGAAGCCCGACAACGTGATCCACGGCGAGCAGCGGATCAAGGTGATCGACTTCGGCGGGATCCGGCGGATCGACGACCACGAGAGCCCGCAGGTCGGCACGAAGCACTACCAGGCTCCGGAGGAGGAACTGCGCCGGTACCGGCTGACCGTCCGCTCCGACGTCCACACCGTCGGCAAGACGCTGCGGGAACTGTTCGAAGCCGGCGACGGGGCACTGCCGGGCGCGGAGAACAGCCCGATCGCCTTCGGCATCCGCAGCTTCCGGCACGTGCTGGCCCGCGCGACGGCGCCGTACGAGCAACGGTTCGCCAGTGCGCGCGAAATGCTCGTGCAGCTGGACGGCGTGCTCAACGAGATCCTGTCGCTGCGCGACCGCAGGCCCCGGCCGGCCGTCTCGACCTTGTTCGCCGAACCCACCGTGCTGCTGGACGCCGGTCTCGGCCAGCCACCGCCCCTGGAGCACTGGACCGCGGGCGCTGAGCTTTCGCTGGGTGCGCGGCCGTCTCCGCCCGACATCGCGCTCGGGCTCCCGGTGCCCCGGGAAGACCCGGACGACGAGCAGATCGCGTTCCTGAGCACCGTCCGCGCCCCGGACGCCGGACGGCTGCTGAAGAAGCTGGAGCGGACGGCGTCGTCGGCCGAGGTCGAATTCCGGCGGCTGCGGGCCCTGCTGGAACTGGCAGCTGCGGGCGATGCCACCGTGGACGATGCCGCGGACCGCCTGGTGGCCGCCGGGCGCGTGCTCGCCGGCCGCGCCGGGCACGACTGGCGTGTCTCGTGGCACCACGGCCTGATCGCGCTGGCCCGCGGGGACGCCGAGACCGCGGCCGAGCACTTCGAGGCGGTCTACCGCGACATCCCCGGCGAGGAGACGCCGAAACTGGCGCTGGGCCTGTGCGCGGAGCACACCGGTGAGAACCCGGAACCGATCTACGACGCCCTGTGGGTGCACCGCGGGCAGGTGAACGCGGCGTTCGGGCTGGCCAGAGTGGCGCTGGCGCGCGGCGACCGGGCGGCCGCGGTGCGCGTGCTCGACGAGGTCCCGGAGTTCTCGCGGCACGACGAGGCGGCCCGGATCGCCGGGATCCGGGTGCTGGCGGGGAAGCTGCCGGACGCCGCCGGGACCACGCCGTCCGAAAGCCATCTCCGCGAGGCCGGCGAACGCCTGTCCGGCCTGGAACTCGGCGCAGCGGCCACCACCCGGCTGCGGGCGCTCCTGTTGCAGACGGCGCTCGAAGGCCACGGCGAGCTGGCGGAGCCGCTCTGCGGTGCCGAACCGACCCGGAAGGGCCTGCGCGCCGGGCTGTCGGCGGCGCTGCGCGATCTGGCGTGGCGGGCGCCCGGCAGCAGGCACGCGCACGACGTGCTGACCGACCTGGCCAACGCGACCAGGCCGGCGAGCTGGATCTGACTGGATCTGACTGGATCCGAGCGGAACGGACACGAGGGGAGCCGGCGGCGATGAGCGGGGCGGAGCTGAGCATCGAGGTGCACCAGCAGAAGTTCCTGGCCGAGGGGGACACCGCGATGCACGCGATCCTGTCGGTGACCGCGCGCGGCGGCCCCGACCGGCCGCCTGCCACGGCCGCGGAGGTGCTGCTGGTCGACTGCTCCAGCTCGATGCGCCACCCGCACACGAAGATCGAAGAGGCCAAGCGCGCGGCCGCGGCCGCGATCGACGTCCTGCCCGACGGCGTGCTGTTCGCCGTCGTCCGGGGCACCGAGATCGCGACCATGGTGTACCCGCACGACAACCACCTCGTCGCGGCGTCGGAGGAGACCCGGCGCGCGGCGCGGCAGGAGGTCGCGCACCTGGGCGCGTACGGCGGCACCGCGATGGGCCGGTGGCTCGACCGCGCGAAGTGGCTGTTCGCCGAGCACGCCGACGCGGTCTGCCACGCGATCCTGCTCACCGACGGCAAGAACCAGTCGGAGACGCGCGAAACGCTGGTCAGCACCCTCAACTCGTGCGAAGGGCTGTTCGTCTGCGACGCCCGCGGGGTCGGCGACGGCTGGGTGCCCGACGAACTCGCCGAGATCGTGAAGGTCCTGCGGGGCGGCGCCGACTCGGTCGTCGAGGACCGGAAGCTGACCGAGGACTTCCGGGAGCTGATCGGCGCGGCGCTCACGAAGGTGCTGCCCGAGGTCCGGCTGCGGATCGGCACGATGGGCTACAGCTCGCTGCGGTTCGTCAAGCAGGTGCGGCCCCACGAGTACGACCTCACCGACCGCTGCCGCCCGGCCGGGGACGGCGAGGTGGTGCTGTCACTGGGTTCCTTCTCCGGTGCGGAATCCCGGGACTACCACGTCTGCGTCGACCTCGACCCGGCGCTGGAGCCCAGCTACGAGGAGGACCGCCAGCTCGCCTGGGCCACCTTCGAGCCGGTGGCCGGCGTGCGAGCGGACGACGAGGCCGTGGTGCTCGGCCGGTGGACGCACGACCCGGTGCAGCCCACCCGCGTGGATCCGATGGTGCTGCAGTACACCGCGCAGGCCGAACTCGCGGAGGCGCTCACCGAGGGCGGGGACGCACTGGCCGCGGACCGGGCCGAAGATGCCGAGCGGGCGTGGGGCACCGCGGTCCGGCTCGCCACCGAGCAGGGCAACGAAGAGATCCTCG
>Ga0070668_100000523_pt1 | contig 25459 bp, 20 predicted proteins | sample KBSS43metaG_FD_64661 | JGI IMG/M metagenome (GOLD analysis project Ga0070668, IMG submission 64661) | Switchgrass rhizosphere microbial communities from Kellogg Biological Station, Michigan, USA - KBS S4-3 metaG | ecosystem: Host-associated > Plants > Roots > Rhizosphere > Soil ...
GGGCCTCAACATGCTGAGCTATGATCCGAGCCACGAAGATGGATCATTATATCTCTTCGATCTCTCCGGCCGCGAAGCGGCGAAGACCCAGCTTCTGACGGACATTCCCAAGCTTATCTCTGGGTCCGGCGATGTCATCGGCGTGGGCGATTTTTACGAGAGCATCTATAATACGACGCCGGCGCATACGGATGACGTGCATAGCGCGATTATCGAGAATCCGGACGTTGAGGTCATAACGCCTGCGGGGGGTGAGCGTCGCAAGGCGAACACCATCGCCATAGGGGATATGCTAAAGCTCAAGCCGCAAACGAGTTTCTACCCGATGTTCCTCAAAGCAGGGCCCCGGCAATGAGTATGGCGCCATGCCGCCAAACTGTCCAAACTTCCGGGCCACCGCAGCCCACGACCTACCGGCGAACTTCAGTGTCTAACGCCGGCTCCGAAATCATCGAAGTACTCGGAGGCAGGCCGCACGCCAGTTAGCAAAAGATGTTCGCGAGCGCGCGTGCAGGCAACGTAGAGCAGTCGCCGCTCGGTTTCGTAGATTTCGTCGAGCTCCGCCTCGTCCGCCGCGTCGGCAACGCGCTCGTCCAGCGGCAGGATGCCCTGATCACACGCCATCACGACTACGGCGCGAAATTCGAGTCCCTTGGCAAGATGCATCGGGGCAGTGGTGATAGCATCGCCTTCAGCTAAGTCGGCCAATGCCGCACGAGCACGCGCGACGAGATCTGGGGTGCGGACGAAGACGCCCACCTCGTGAGCGGCCACGCCATCAGCAATCCATCCGGCGATCGTTTCACGCACTACGGTAGCTTCGTCGGCGTCGGAGGCATACGTTTCGACTTGGGGTGGCGGTCCGTCGAACACCGAGACAATGCCTCGCCGCTCGTCCTCCAGGCCATCAACGTCCCGCAAAACGACGGGCAACAGATGATCCGCTGCCTGCCGTATCTGCTGCGAGGTGCGGTAACAGACTTTAAGCGTGTGTGACCGGCCGCGAACCCCTACGCCCAAGCTCGACCAGGAATAGGGATGCTGAAAAATTCGCTGGCCCATGTCGCCGGCAAGAAGCAGCGCGTCGGGTCCGGCCGGCGCGAGGGCGGCGAAAAAGCGCAGTTCCGCCGGTGCCAGATCCTGGGCTTCGTCGAGAATGATGTGATCGAAAGGCTTGCGCGACCGGCCGGCCAGCGTCTCTGCCAGCCCGGTGAAGACCTGCGCCCAGGTCGTGTAGTGCTCCGCCGCCAGCACCGAACGGACGGCCTCGAAAACCGGCCATAACCGCTCGCGCTGGTTCGGGCCGAGCCGGCTCTTTCGACCCATCCGCTGCACCGTCGCATAAGCGTCGAACGCCGTGATGCCCCACGCATCAATGACGTTGGTCCATTCAGAAAGCAGGAAACGATCTGAAAAGCCCTTGAGCTGGGCGGTTCTGGCTGTCTCGCTCAATCGCTGGCGCAACACAGCGTCCGACGCGATGCGCGGCCGGACGCCGTGTTCGAGCTGATACATCTGCTCGGCGATACCCCGAAAAGAGGCCGTCGTGATGCGCGGGACGATGCCGCCTGTCTCGGGCGCGAGCACCAACAGCTTCTTCGCCATCGCATCGGCGAGCGGCTGCGAGAAACTGGCGAGCAGGATGCGGGCGTCGGAGTTCTCTCGCGCAAGCCTCACGGCGCGGTGGATCGCGACGATCGTCTTGCCGGTCCCTGCCGATCCCGCGACCCGCGCCGGCCCAGCGAAGCTGCGCTCGGTCAGATCGCGTTGCGACGGGTGGAGGAAGACACCCCATTTCTCCCACGGGAACGCCAGCGCCTGTTCGAGCTCGTCTTGGTCGGCAATCGGCCGGATACGCCGCAGCGCATCGGGATGCGCGAACGGATCGGCCGTGGCTGGCGTCGGTGCGGGCGCCGCCAGCACGCCGGTCGCCGCATATTCGAGCAGTGCTTCGGACGCCTCGCCCGGTAGATGCTCGGCAAGCGAAAAAAAGCCCTCCTCGGTCGCGGCGCGGACATCGGCGAGCCAGTCTGCGGGCACGCCGATCGACAGCAGCGCGTCGTCGCCAAGCGAGGCGAACAACTGCGGTTGCGGCGTTGAGGCGGCCGCTGTTTCGGGCACGACGAAGTCGAATGTCTCGGGTGGAGCGACTTCCTCCACCCGCTCGCGAACCTCGACGATCTGGACCGCGCCGGTGCGAGGATGCGCCTCGATCCGCCGTCGCTCGGCCCAAGCATAGGCGTTGTCGTGGTGATCGACATAGGCGACGAGCATCGACTCGCCAGTCTTGTGAACGATCAGCCGGACATCGCGATTGACCCGCGCCGACCAGAAGTTCGGATCCTTGCTCTTATCTATGCGATGAAGTTGAAGCCCGTTACCCGTCGGATCCATTTGTAAGTCGAAAACGCTCGCCTTCACGGCCTTTTGGTCCTGCCCGGACAGGCGGTTAAAGGACGCAGTGAAAGTGTCGGCGATTAGGAAGTTCATCTGGCTATTTTTTCGACCACCGGCGGTATACCGCCTTTAGTTCTTCCATCCAGCAGGCGACAGGATCTGAGATGTCTCGTCCTTGGCTCTCAGCCATGTTGAAGAACCCCGGGCCAGGCATCTGGTCGCCAGTCTTGTGCACGACCACGACAGTCGAAAGCCCGAGGCCTTCGTCATCATCCTCCGTGGCAATCTGCCCTAGAAAATGATCGAGGCGATGGTCATGAGCGTCGAGCGATATCGAGCCGATCCGCGCAACGAGGTCCGAATAAGCTATCAATCCCTCTTTGCGCGCTACCTTATACATGACCGCGCGAGCTTCGCCCTTGGCGGCTTCCCAAGCTTCATCGTCAAACCCGTGCCTGAAGCCATCGACGATCACGGCTAGTTCCCTCCCAATTCCTAAACCCCGAACACCTTCATCACCTCGTCGCCGAAGTGGTTGATCACCTTTACCGCGATCCGCCCGCTCGCCGGCCGCTCGAACGGGCGCGACGTGTCAGAGTAAAGCGTAGCCCAGGCATCCTCGTCGATCTCGGCCTGCAGCGCGGTCTTGAGGCTCTTGTAAGGATCGTTCGCCCCCAGGAAATAGGCATGGCGAACAAAGAAGCTCTCTTCGTTGTAGTCGGTGTCGACGAACCAGGCGGCAATGCCCTTGGTGTCGCTCGATCGGATGTCGCCGGTGTTGGGATCGAACACGTCGACGCCGTTCACTTTGATGCGGATCGTCGTGCCGCCGTCATCCAGCACCTTTACGTCTGGTTCCCCGAACACGACGAACATATTGCCGCGGCCGGTGTTCTTCAGCTCCTCCGACATATGCATGTCGGGGTTGATTCGCGCCTTTAGGATGGTGAGGCTGCCGAGCTTGTCGAGCTCGGACGAATGCGCGTCGAAGTTGAAGGCGCAGGCGATCAGCACGTCGAAGCGATTGTCCACCGCCTCGCGTGCAGCGGCGACCAGGTCCTGCCGGCCGACGGTGCCATATTCAGGGCCGATCAGGATCGCGGCGCGGCGTTCCGGTCCGTTCTCACCCTCGATGAACGTGGCGGCGGCGCCGATGAAGTTGCCGGGCCAGGGCACAATGCTTTCAAACGTGATGCGGTCGCCCTTGGCCTGCTGCTTGACGCCCTCGGCCTTGAGGTAGTCCATGACGATCGCGGCGAAGTCATGCCCGGCGAGATCGGCATCCGCGGCGGAGCGGTTGCCGTCGGCGGCCTCGGCCGTCTCGATCAGCTCTTCTTCGCTCGCAGGGAGGACGCGATGGGGTGATAGGCTCTCAACCGTGAATGGCCCGGCCACGCGGACGCGGGCGGGATCGGTATAGGGCTTATCGTATAGATATTCGACGTCCGCACGCGCGGCGATGCTGGCATCGATCTCGCGTTGGCGGGCGATGCGCGCTTCCCACCATCTGGCGTGCAGATCGACGGCCGCAGGAGGTGCGGTGGCAGGCAGTGCGCGCGGAATCTGCCACTCCTCCCAGGCCTCTCCAGTCGCGGCATTGAGTTCGGTGCGTAACGGTTCGAGCACAGTCCGCCACTTTTCCCAGATATCGTCGATCAGGGGATTATTTGCGATCGACTTGAGCGTGATGTGCGGTACACGCTCATAGACGAAACCCTGGCGGATATCATTATGCACCAGCGTCTCGGGCGGCACCGTCTGGGTGAGCGCGGCTTCCTTGGCGCGGCCTTCGCGGCTGTCGGCGAGCAGGTACCAGGGATAGCGCGCGGACATCAGCCGCGTGCGGGCGAGCGCCAGGGCGACGCGGCTGGTGTCCGTCGTAATCCAGCGGCGCCCCCGTTGCTCGGCAACATAGGCTGTGGTGCCTGATCCGCATGTAGGATCGAGCACGAGATCGCCAGGATCAGTGCTCATCAAGATGCAGCGTTCAACAACTTTCGGCAGAGTTTGGACGATATAGACGCGATCAGCACCGAAGCCGCTTGTCTGAGTATCCGTCCAAATATTGAGGAGCGGAGTAACTTCATAGTCCGCCAGATAATTGACGAATCGAAGCGTCTTTCCTTGAGCAACGAAGCGATCAGCCTTCGCGACGCGTTGGAGGCCATCGCCGTGGGTTTTCCAATGAGCATTAGATGAGGGTTTAAATTCGGCACCGCGCCACATCAACGGCCGATCCCGCTGCGAAGGCCCGTCGGAAAACATGGGGTAGGGCTGCATTATCTTGCAGCCACTAGGTAACGGGATTTCGCCAACCTTCTCGCGGGCGTTCATCGGGCGCCTTACACCGGAAGCTTCTTCCAACCACTCGTAATTGGTTGCACCTTCGTCGCCCGGCGCTTTCTTGTTGTACAGCGGTCGAGATTTCAGACTGGCTCGATCCTTCGCATACCAAAGAATGAAGTCATTCACATTGGCGATTGCAGAAGAACTTTGGCCTCCTGTTTTCTTAAATACCAAATTTGATACAAAGTTATTTTCTCCGAAGACCTCGTCGAGCACTGCTCGCACGCGATGAACATGCTCATCACCAATTTGCACGAAGATCGAACCGCTCTCGGTCAGCAGGTCGCGCATCGCAGTCAGGCGGTCGCGCAGGTAGGTAAGGTAGCTGTGGATGCCGTCCTTCCAAGTGTCGCGGAAGGCCTTCACCTGCTCAGGCTCGCGGCTGATGTCGGTCTGCTTGCCGTCCTTCACATCGCGCGACTGGGTGCTGACCTGCCAATTCGAGTTGAACTTGATGCCATAAGGCGGATCGAAATAGATGCACTGGACCTTGCCCTTCAGGCTCTCCCGCTCGGACAGGCTGGCCATCACCTGCAAGCTGTCGCCCAGGATCATGCGGTTCGACCAGTGGCCCTCATGCTTGTAGAAGCCTTCCTCGATCCAGTCCTTTGGCAATCCGTTGAAGTCGGCGAACATGTCGGGCGCGTCGGTGGCAGCCTCGCGCGCTTCCGCCGTGCGGCGCTTCAAATCCGCGATGATCGCCTGCGGCTGAATCTTTTCCTGGATGTAGAGCGGCGGCACGTTGACGATCAGGTCGGACCAGTCCTGGCGGTCCTTGCCACGCCACACGAGCTGAGCATCCGACAGCGTCAGCGTGCCGGTCTCGGCCAACTCGGCCTGCTGGGCCTCGGTTATCGTGATCCGCGCCCCGTTCCAGATGATTTCGGGCACGCTCGGTTCCTCTTCGGTTCGTGTTTCGCCCTCGGCCAACGGATGGGCTCGGGGATAATGCTTCGGGGGCAGCGGATGCGTATCTTCTTCGCGCCGGAAGAAGCTCTCCATTTCGGCCGTCGGAATATTGCGCCGCTTCGCTTCGGCGTGGCGCAGCGCATCAACCTGCTTGGGGGTGCCGGGCTTGCGGGCCATCAGGCGGCCGCCCCGTCGATCAGCTTGGTGACCAAAGTCTTGAACTCGTCCTCGGTGGTATAGGGATCGGTGAATTCGGCGAACGCCCAGCGACCGTACCCGCCGAGCGCGTTGACGCCTGGCACCCATAGCTCGCGCGCGGTTTGCGCCTTGGCCTTGTCGCTCTCGTCGCGCTGGCCCTTCATTTCGAGCACAAGGTTGAGCGGCTCTGCTCCGGTGTCCAGGCGGACCAGGAAGTCGGGCAGGTAGCGTCGCATGGCGCCGCCATCGAGATAGGGGATTTCAAAGCCGAGAGCCTGGTTCTTGGCATAGGCAAGTACGCGGTCGTGCCCTTCCAGCGCCTGAGCTAGCGCCACCTCCCAGCTTGAATCCTTGACGACGTGACTGATTTGGGATCGGGGCGGCTGAGCCCCGGTCTTCCAGCAATCCTTGGAGGTGATGAAGTTGACGTGCCGTGTCGATCCGTTCGGATTGTAGGGGTCGAGCACGGCGACGACGTGGCCACCGCCGCCGCGGGTGCAGGCGATGTCGATCTTCTCCGCCGCGCGGGCGAGCTGCTCTTGATAAAGAATTGCGCCGATCGGCACACCCTTGGTGACCAAGTACCCTTCGTCGATCCAACGTCGTGCGAGTCGCTGGATCTGAGGGAACAGATGCTGTTTGGGAAAGCCGTCTTCGTCGCGGAAGTGCGTGTAGAGCAGGTGCTTGGCGAGGTTGAAGCTAATCTCGGAGGGGCGCAGCTGCGACAACACTTCCGGCGTGATGGTGACGCCGGCGCCCACGATGCCCTCCATCGTCACCGAAGTCGGGCCAATATCCTCTGGCGTGATAACGAGGCGGCTGTCTTCGTCGAACTGGGCATTCAGGCGCTCGGACGGTAACTCGCGGCGATAGCCACTTACACGCGGGAAGCGGATTTCAAGATCGGCTCGCTCGGCGATTGCATGGACGCGAGTGACAGGCTTGGGCGGCTTAGCATCGACCTTCTGCGGCGATCGTGCGAAGTCGAAGGGGATGCCCATGATGTCGGCATACTCGACGTCGAACAGGCCCTCCTTGTTGAGCTCATAGGATTGGCGGCGTAGCCCGCGACCTACGACCTGCTCGCACAGGAGTTGCGTGCCGAACGCGCGAACGCCGAGAATGTGGGTGACCGTGTTGGTGTCCCAACCCTCGGTCAGCATCGAGACCGACACGACGCAGCGGATCTGTTCGCCCAGGCGACCCGGGCGGCCGACGGTGTTCATGACCTCGCGGAGAAGGTCGCTTTCGTTGATGTCGCCCTTTACCGCTCCGGCACCCTCGCGGGCGGCGAGTTCGCGCTTGAACTGTTCGATCTCGACCGACGCCGCTTCCTTGAAACCCTTGTCGAGCGCCTCACCGGCTTCGAGCTGGCGAGAGTCTATTAGCAACGTCCGGGGGCGCGGAAGCCGGCCGCCATGCTCGTCATAGTTGCGAAACAGTTCGAGATGGCCGGCATGGAAAGCGGCGCGCTCGCCCGCGTCCGCGTCGCCGCGTTCGAACCCTGCGATCCATTCGAACACCAGCTTTGAGATGGCGGTGTTTTGGCAGACGACAATAAACACCGGCGGCACGCCGATGCCGGCCTTCTGCCAGCGCTCGAACTCCCCCTGGTAGTGGCTGTAGAGAGAGTTTAGCGCCGTCAGCAGCAGCGGATTAAGGTCGAATGGGCTGAGCTTGTTAGCACTGGCTGTCGATTTCGGCATCGATTTGCCGATGTGCTTCCACAGATCGCGATAGACGACCGTATCGGTCTGCACGAGGTTGTCAGTGACGGGCACTCGCGGAAGCTTGACGATACCGCTCTCAATCGCGTCCATCAGGCTGAAGTCGGACACCACCCAGGGAAACAGCGTGCCCTCCTGATACCCCGAGCCGCGGAGAAAGAACGGAGTAGCCGACAGGTCGTAGACTGCGCGGACGCCGCCGCTTCGCTTCCCCTTCTTGAGCTGCCGGTCAAGCGCCTCGATGCCGTTGATCCATAGGCGTGCGGCTTCTTCGTTCTGCTCGGCTTCCTTCTTCTCGTCGCCGGTTAGCGCACCTTCTGCATCGCCGCCCACCTTATGACGGTAGCAATGATGCGCCTCGTCGTTGATGACGTTGACGCGCTCGAACCGCAGCAGCTTCTCGCACGCCCGCTCCAGCATCTGCGCATCGGTTTCGATCGTCCTGATCGGTTCCGGATCATTTCCCTGCAGGAAGCTGCGGGCCGCCTTGGGCATCGCCAGGGTCTCGCGATGCTGGAACGTGTGATAATTGGTGATGACGATCTCGGCGCGTCGAATTTCCGGCAGCATCTCGGGCGGAACGATTTCGCGCGAATCGTAATAGTTGCCGGGTTCGCTGGGCTGGAGGACACGCAGGCGATCCTTGATCGTGATACCTGGCGCAACGATCAGGAATGCGCGCGAAAAATCCTTGGTTTCCTTGCGCGCTGCATTGATCGCCTGCCACGCGATCAGCATAGCCATGACGGTTGTTTTGCCGCTACCGGTGGCCATCTTCATTGCGAGGCGGAAAAGTGCGGGGTTTGCCTCCTCATTGTCCTTGGCGATCTGATCGAGCAGACCCCGAGTCGCTGCTCGCCGCGGTGCAACCTCGGTCAGCCAAATCATGGTCTCGACGGCTTCGATCTGACAGAAGAACGGCCGAGGGCCAGCCCACTCATCCTTCGGTCGCCGCCAGTGTTCGAGCAGTCGTTGCGTTGCTGGCGTTACACCCCAATCGGCTGGATTAGGGATAGCGCGCCACGTATCGACATAGCGACGGATCTCATTGATCTTGGCGTTCTCGGTATAGGTTTCGAGGTCAAGCGAAGCCTGCGCCGCAGCGGCCTTCTTTCGCGATGCCGGCACGGGCACAATGAATTTCGACGGCCGGCGCCCGTCGATCGGCGCCCCCTCGATTGGCTGACCGGTATCGTCCAGCGGGTGATACAGGGACGGCGGCGCGTAGGGCGAGTTCAAAATTGGTCGTTCGTAAAAGCTATTCGCCACCTGTGCCCCCTCGCTCCGGCTTCATCATGGAGAGGCTGAGCAACGTCCTGATAGAGGATCGTCAGTCATTCCTGAATCCATTTTTTAGATGCGGTAGAAATGAATATTCCTTGCTGGACGAAACGTGGAAGTCCCAGCGCAAGCGCTAGAGCGACCAGTCAGCCTTGCGCATAGCCTCCGCTGTCTCTTCGGCGTTAATCGCAATAATGTGCTGAGTTCTAGCAGGTTTTCTCTCCGGATTATCCAGAAGGCCAAGTCGCTTCAGGGCGTAAAACAACATCGCATATCGGATTTCGAGTGCTTTCGTTCCAGCAACCATTCCGTAGTCTTTTTCAACACCTGTGCGTTGATTCTGGCTCAGCCCCGGGTGTGGGCCAATTAAGACAACAAATCGATCGTTCCACATGTTGTCGCGGTCGCCACCGAGACCAGGTTCGTCAAAATCGCGGGCTCTGGTTATGCGTGGAATAAGGAAGTCCCTAAAACAGTCGCTTTGGTGACAATAGGCGCGGACGTGCCAGCGAAAGCCATCGAAGCCAAATGCGTGCGGAGTTATCCGCCGCCAGCCGGGATCTGGCATGCTCATGGATTGGTATCGCACTTCCAGCGAACGCTTCTCCCGCACCGCCTTTAAAACGGACTGTAGACAACCGGCATCGACGTCACGAGCTGGATTGAGCACGATATCTATTTCCGGTGGGGAGCCAAGCCAAGTCTCAGCCGGCTCCATCAACCCCTCTCCGAACGATCGGAGCCGTACCAAATATTCTGACGGTCCTTCCGTTAGGAACACGGAACTGAATTGGGGACCAGCGACGTACCGCTTTGATATCTTGTCGTAGACGGCGTTTCCTGGCGCGCGCTCTTGGTACAGCGTTAGATCCTTTGAAGCCTGCGGCTCGGAGACGCCGAACGTCGTCATTATGTCGGATCGACGCACGCCGCCCTCCCAGAAGAGGCGGAACTCGATGAATTCGAGGCGGCGTTCGACGCCCCACTTCAGCGCTGGACCCTCGCTAGTCATCTGGATCGGTTCCTTCGCATTACTAGGGCATAGAAACTATATGGACATATATTTGATTCCCGTATAGTTTCTATGCTTATGATGGAGTCGCGTCAAGCGGAACCGGTGAGGATGATCACCGTCAACCCAACCCCGGCAGTCGTCGCGGCCTGAAGCGCAGGGAGGCGAGAAAGCGATGCTGAAGCGAACGACGCCCAAGCAGCCCGATCAGGACGATCTGTTCAGCGAAGAGGTATCGCTTCTTCTGCCCGCCCGCTTGGTGCTCGAAGGCAAGATCCTTGGTAGCGCGGTGCGTCAGCAGGCAGTGCCTGCGGCCGAAACCGCATGCCGCCTTCGACCTTTTACGGTTCGCCGAGTTCACGGCTTTGAGGCTCTATTGCGAACCGGTGAAACACTGAAGATCATCAGCGCGAAAACGGCCTCATCCCTCGATGCCGATCTCGTTCTGCTCGTGCCGGATGCCAAGACGCCCAAAGATATCAAGGCGGCCTTGCTGCGCGGCGACGGGTGCTGGGTAGGATCCAAGCCGATCGAGCCCGCGACGCTCAGCGCACAGGACATGGCGGGGCGTCTTGCCGGCGTACTGCTATCTTGGGACGGTGCCTTTCATCTGCGCGAAGGGCGCCCGGCCACCGATGGCAAACCCGCTTATGCAGGACTGCGCCGCCCGCAGATCGGCGCGCTTCACGCAGCGCTCGCCCATGCCACCCGGTCAACCGACCCCGCGACCATCGTCATGCCGACGGGCACGGGCAAAACCGAGACTATGCTGGCGCTTAACGCCCGTCAGTGCTTCGACCGCTTGTTAGTCGTCGTCCCGACCGATGCGCTGCGCGAACAGATCGCCGCCAAGTTCGAGACGTTCGGCGTACTCAAGAAGCAAGCCTGCCTCGATGAGAAAGCGCAATTTCCCGTCGTGATGCGGCTCGCGCATATCCCTGCATCAATCGCCGAGGTCGATCAGATCTTCGACAGCGCCAACGTTGTCGTTACGACCATGCACATTGCCGGGCGCGCGGAGGCGCCGGTGCAGGATCATATGGCCGAGCGCTCTTCCGCGCTGTTCATCGACGAGGCGCATCATATCGGGGCGCGAACCTGGAAGGCCTTTCGCGGCCTCTTCGTCGAACGCAATCCGCCTATCCCGGTCGTTCAGTTCACCGCCACCCCGTTTCGCGAGGACGGTGGCCGCGTCGATGGCGAGTTCATTTACACCTATCCGCTGAAGAAGGCGCAGGCGGAGGGCTATTTCAAGCCAATCCGCTTCGAGGCTGTGTTCGGTCTCGACCAACCCGATGCCGACCAAGCCATCATCGATAAGCTTGGCGACGTGCTTGCCACTGATCTGAAGGCTGGCCTCAACCATCTGGCGATGGCCCGCTGCAACACGATCGAGCGAGCCAAGCAGCTCCACAATCTCTACGCGGCCACCTATCCCGACTATCGACCTGTGATCGTCCATAGCCAGCAATCCCTGAAGGAACGACGCACCAATCTGGCGGCGCTGCGCAGCTTCGAGAGCAGGATCATCGTTTGCGTCGATATGCTGGGCGAAGGCTTCGATTTGCCCGAGCTGAAGATCGCGGCCCTTCATGATCATCACAAAAGCGTTGCCGTCACGATCCAGTTCGTCGGCCGCTTTACGCGCCAGGATCCCACCCTTGGCGACGCCACCGTGATCGCCAACACGGGCGTCGATGATGTCGATCGGTCGCTGGCCAAGCTATATGCCGAGGACGCCGACTGGAATGCGCTGGTAGAGGCGCTCAGCTCCGCCAAGATCGAACGCCAGGTGCGCCGCGCCGAGATGTTCAAGGGGTTCTCGGGCGACCTGAGCGACATCCCCCTTCAGACCCTTGAGCCGAAGATGAACGCGGTGCTTTACCGTACATCATGCGAAGCGTGGGATCCCTTTGCCGCCGAGGAACTCTATAACCCCGGCACCTATCTCGGCATGAAGCTCAATCAGCATAAGCGGGTCGCGATCTTCGTCACCCGCGCCGAGGAGCAGGCCCGCTGGACCTCGGCCCAGCAGGCGGTCAATGTCACCTGGGATCTGCATATGATGCACTGGGATCAGACCACGGGCCTTCTCTACATCAGCAGCTCGGCCAAGGGGCCGTTCGACCGGCTTGCAAAAGCGGTCTGCGGCGATACGACGCGCCGCGTCGAAGGCGAGGGAGTGTTTCGCAGCCTGCACGGTTTCAAGCGCCTCATCCTGCGCAATTTGGGCCTTACCCATCATCAGGGACGCGGGGTGCGCTATTCGATGTATATGGGCGTGGACGTGGCGGATGGCCTCGACAGCGCCAAATCCCAGTCGCGGATCAAGAACAACATTTTCGCGACCGGCTTCCTCGACGGTATACCCGCCTCGCGCGGCTGTTCGGCAAAGGGCAAATTCTGGTCGAGCGCGAAGGTTCATGATCTGACCGACTGGGTGGACTGGTGCCAGGATGTCGGCCGCACGGTGAACGATCCCAGCATCACCACCGACGGCGTCTTCAAAAGCGCGATGCGTCCACGCCAGATCAGCCAGCGACCGGACGTGCCACCCGTCGCAATCCATTGGCCAGAGACGCTGATCACGCAGATCGAGGAGAGGATCGAGATCTCATTTGGTGATGAGGCAGTCACGTTTGCCGAATGTGACATCGAGTTGCTCGATAACGCCCGTACCGGACCGCTGCGCTTCGCCGTGCGCAGCGATGACCATACGGCCGAGTTCGAGATTGTCTTCAGCGACGGACATGCCCGCTATCCTCAGCGCGCCGGCCCCAAGGCCACTATCAAGGTCGGCGGCAAGGTTCAGACCCTCTCGGAATCCTTCGGCGAGGACTCGCCCCAGATCGATTTCGGCGATGGCTCGCTGCTCATCTACAGCCATCTCTACACCTTGCCCGAGGGCGAGACGATCGAACCCTATCCGGCTGACCGGATCGAGGCCTGGGACTGGTCGAAGGCCAACATACGAGTGGAATCGCAAGGCACCGGAAAACGTGCGGACTCTGTCCAGCGTAGCGTCATCGAGATGCTCTTGGCCGACCCCGATCCCTGTGACGTCATCTTCGACGACGACGGCAAGGGCGAGATCGCAGACGTGGTGGCGTTGCGGATCACAGACAGCGTGGTGTCCGTGACCTTGTACCACTGCAAATACTCAGGGGCGGATACTCCGGGGGCACGGCTTGGCGACCTCTATGAAGTGTGCGGCCAGGCGCAGAAGTCGGCCCGGTGGCGAGATCGGCCCGGCCGTATGCTTCAGCACATGCTGAGGCGCGAAAAGATGCGACGGGATCGCGGTGATAGCTCGAGGATCGAACAGGGTTCGGCCGCCGGGATCAAGAAACTGAAGGTTGGCTGGCAGGACCACCGCTTCGAGTTCGACGTCCGTATCGTCCAGCCCGGCCTATCGCGAAAGGCCATCGGTGAAGAGGGCTTGCATCTGCTCGCTGGGGTCGAGACCTATCTTCTGGAAACCCGCGCCATGCGGTTGAAGGTCATCGGCAGTGAATGATGCCGGCGCGCGCCGGATATCCTACTTGCAAAACGACGGCCGCCCTTGTGGCTGCGGGCGGTCAAGCGACATAGAAGCGAGCCATGCAGCAAATCTGCCTATCCCGCCTCGGCACCTCCAAGAGCGTCCGAATTGTGGCTCATTCCGGTGATTACCCGGTGCTTACTTATCCAAAGATGGACGCAGAAAAATGACATATTCCGATTTTATATCAATAGGATATGGAAGATTTACTGCTAAGGTGTGGTACTTCCGGTATCGGCGGGTTTAGCAGCACCTCACCGTCATCCTGGGAACCCCGAGGATCTCAAGAATCGCACTTCTGCGGAGATCGGCACGGTTTTCTGCGGGATCCATGTCCCGCGTTTGACGCTTGGGCATCGGGCGCAAATCTGGATGACGTACGCCTCCGTCATCCAGACGAAGGTCAGGAGCCATTGCCGCCCGCCTTCAACTGAGACGGAATGCTGAATGGATGCTGATTTTCATCAGCATGACGGTGGGTCAGGTCGTGCACCCAAGCGACCGACGTCCCTCACTTGGTACCCTCTAGATCGTCGTGAAGGGCATGGAGGATGCTGTCGCCCTCGCTTGATCTGGAGATCAGGCATGGATCATCCCACTCGTTCTGGAAGGTGAAGCTGCATCCCCCGAACCGATACTCAGCTGATGCCGGGTATTGGCGTCTGTCAGGTGTGCCGTAGCGGCGGCAAATGGCTTCCGCGACCTGCGGGAAGTCCGAAGACTCGAACTCCAGCGAATAGTGGCCGTTCGATAACGGAAGGAGGACCGCCGCCATCGGCCGAGGATGCGAGGACAGTTGTCTGAGATCAAGCCTGGCCTTCCTCGATAACCGCAGCTGATCAAGCCTGCATGAGCGATTGAGCAGTCGGACCGCCAGGCAATGCCCAACGGCGCAGGTCCAGCCCGCCGCGGAACACCGCCCGCAGGATCGCGTTCGTTCCGGGCTGGTTGGCAGGAAGGCGCGCGCGGATGCTGTGTTTCGTCGAGGACGGTTCGCCCGGGATCACCCGCAAGCGCAAAGGGCGGGCCTGGGCGTATTTCGGTCCGGAGGGCGATCGCATCACCGACCGCGAGGAGATCGACCGGCTGAACGCCGTCGGCCTGCCGCCGGCCTACCGGCAGGCGTGGTTCTGCCCCTCGCCCCACGGCCATATCCAGGCAACCGCGATCGACGACAAAGGGCGCAAACAGTACCGCTACCACCCCGATTTCCGCGCACAGCAGGAGGCGGAAAAGTACGGCCGTTGCGCCGATTTCGGCCGCGCGCTTCCCGACATCCGCCGCCATGTCGAGGCCGATCTCGCCACCGGCAAGCTGTGCAAGACGCAGGTCGTGGCGGCGGTCGTCCGCATCCTCGACCTCGGCAAGGTCCGCGTCGGCAACGACGCCTATGCGCAGAGCAACAAGAGCTTCGGCGCGACGACCCTGCGCGATCGCCACGCGACCTTCCGGCGCGGCGCGGTCTCGCTCTGCTATGTCGGCAAATCGGGCAAGGAGCAGAAGATCACCATCGCCGACGCGAAGCTCGCCCGGCTGGTCAAGAAGTGCCAGGACATCCCCGGACAGCGGCTGTTCCAGTATCTGGATAGCGAGGGTGGCCGCCATCCGGTGACCTCCGGAGACGTCAACGACTATCTCCGCCAAGCCAGCGGCGGCGACTTCACCGCCAAGCATTTCCGCACATGGGGCGCCTCGGTAATCGCCTATCGCACCCTGGTCGAGGCCGGACCTGCGGGGATCTCGATCAAGAAACTGCTCGAACCCGTCGCCGAGGCGCTCGGCAACACCCCCGCGATCAGCCGCAAGTCCTATGTCCACCCCGCACTGATCGCGCTGGCCACCGGCAAGCCCGCGCCCGCGCTCGCCGATATCCACCTGCCGCGCGCGACCCGTTTCCTGTCGCGGGAGGAGCGCGGGCTGATCGCCTTTCTGGATCATCTTACCGCGGGCGATGACTGCCTGGCCAAGGCCGCCTGATCTCCGCATGAGCGACGTGCCCCCCGCCGCCTCGCCCTTCGACATGGATATCTATCTGCGCCAGATCGGGCTGTTCTGGCGCGAGACGGTGACCTGGATCGCGCTCAACGGCCTGCGCATCGTCATCGCGGTGGCGACCGGCGCGGTCCTGGTGGTCGCGATGTACGGGGTTCGTGCGCTGGCGCTGCGCTACTGCCGATCACCGCACCATGTCGCGCAGTGGCCGAACGTCATCGCCGGGGCGCTGGTGAAGACGCATGTCCTGTTCATGGTCGCGGTCGCGGCCAAGCTGGTCGCGGGCTATGCCGGTCCGCCCGCGCTGGTCACCGCGACGATCACCTTCTGTTTCACCATCGCGAGCGCGCTGCAGGCGGCGGTCTGGGTGCGTGAGGTGGTGCTGGGCGTGGTCGAGCATCGCGCGCACGGCATGGACGACCATTCCAGCTTCGGCAGCGCGGTCGGTCTGATCCGCCTTCTCGTCACGATCGTCCTGTTCGCCGTCGCGACCCTGATGATCCTCGACAATCTGGGGGTGAACGTCACCGGGCTGATCGCCGGCCTCGGCATCGGCGGCATCGCCATCGGCCTCGCCGCCAAGGGCATCTTCGACGATCTGTTCTCGGCCCTGTCGATCATCTTCGACAAGCCGTTCCGCGTCGGCGACTCGGTGAAATGGGACGCGACCTCGGGCACGGTCGAATCGATCGGCCTGAAGACCACGCGCGTCCGGTCGGTGACCGGCGAGGAGGTGGTGATCTCCAACACCAACCTCCTCGACAAGGAACTGCACAATCTCGCCCGGCTCGACCGGCGTCGCATCATCCTGACGATCGGCGTCACCTACCAGACCCCGCCGGAGACCTGCGCGGCGATTCCGGCGATGGTGAAGGAGATCGTCGAGAGCCACGACAAATGCACGGTCGTCCGCTGCGGCATGGTCGGCTTCGGCGATTCCAGCCTCGACTACGAGTTGCAGTTCGACGTCCACTCGGAGGCGTTCAACGAGGTGTTCGACGCGCGCAGCCATGTCTGCATCGCGATCCTGAAGGCGTTCAACGCCGAAGGTATCGAATTCGCCTATCCGACCCAGGTGACCTTCACCGCGGCGCCCGACGGGACGATGGTGATGCCCTATGGGCACGGGGCGGAAGCCCTTCCCCCGGCGGCAGGTCTCAAAAAATAAGGGCCGGGATCGCTCCCGGCCCTCGAAAATTCCGCGGTCGTGGCGGCGTCAGGCGCCGGCGACCTCGGCGACGTCGACGCGGATGCCGGCACCCATCGTCGAGCTGACGGCGACCTTGCGGACATACTTGCCCTTGGCGCCGCTCGGCTTGGCCTTGACGATCGCATCGACGAACGCGTCGAAATTGGCGCGCAGGTCCTCCGCCGGGAACGACGCCTTGCCGATGCCCGAATGGATGATGCCGGCCTTCTCGACGCGGAACTCGACCTGACCGCCCTTGGCGGCCTTGACCGCCTCGGCGACGTTCATGGTCACGGTGCCGAGCTTCGGGTTCGGCATCAGGCCCTTCGGACCCAGCACCTTGCCCAGCCGGCCGACCAGACCCATCATGTCCGGGGTGGCGATGCACCGATCGAACTCGATGGTGCCGCCCTGGACGGTCTCGAGCAGATCCTCGGCCCCGACGACCTCGGCGCCGGCGGCGCGGGCCTCGTCGGCCTTGGCGCCGCGCGCGAAGACGCCGACGCGGACGTCCTTACCGGTGCCCTTGGGCAGGGTGACGACGCCGCGGACCATCTGGTCGGCGTGGCGCGGATCGACGCCCAGGTTCAGCGCGAGTTCGATCGTCTCGTCGAACTTGGAGGTCGCATTGGCCTTGGCCAGCGCGATCGCCTCGTCGACGCCATAGAACTTCTCACGGTCGACGGCCTTGGCCAGGACCTGCTGCTTCTTGGTGAGCTTCTTCGGCTTCAGCATCGGATCAGCCCTCCACCACCTGGACACCCATCGCGCGGGCCGAGCCCTCGATGATGCGGGTCGCCGCCTCGATGTCGTTCGCGTTCAGGTCCTTCATCTTGACCTGGGCGATCTCGCTCAGCTTCGAGCGGGCGATCGTGCCCGCCGAGGCCTTGCCCGGCTCCTTCGAACCCGACTTCAGGCCCATCGCCTTCTTGATCAGGAAGGTCGCCGGCGGCGTCTTGGTGACGAACGAGAACGACCGGTCCGCGTAGACGGTGATCGTCGTCGGGATCGGGGTGTCCTTCTCGATGTCCTGCGTGCCAGCGTTGAACGCCTTGCAGAACTCCATGATGTTCACGCCGCGCTGACCCAGCGCCGGGCCGATCGGCGGCGCCGGCTTGGCGTTACCCGCCGGCACCTGCAGGTTGATGTAACCCGTAATCTTCTTTGCCATCTTTCACTCTCTTCCAAGTTGAGCGGTGCATGCGGGGCCGAGGCCCCTCCCGCCGATGTCGCGTCCCCTATCGTCATCCCAGCGAAAGCCGGGATCGCATGCCGCGGGAGGGCGCGCCCGCTGCGACCGGCCCCAGCTTTCGCTGGGGCGACGAATTCTATTTGACCCGCTCGACCTGCTCGAACTCGAGCTCGACCGGGGTCGCGCGGCCAAAGATCGACACTGCCACCTTGACGCGGCTGCGGTCGAAATCGAGTTCCTCCACCAGGCCGTTGAAGCTGGCGAACGGACCGTCGAGCACCTTGACCTGATCGCCGATCTCGAAGTCGACCTTGATCTTGGTCTTCGGCGCGGCGGTGGCCGCTTCCTCCTTGGTGTTGAGGATGCGCGCGGCCTCGGCCTCGGAGATCGGCTGCGGCTTGCCCGAGGAACCGAGGAAGCCGGTGACCTTCGGCGTGTTCTTGACCAGGTGATAGACCTGATCGTTCATGTCGAGCTTGGCGAGCACGTAGCCCGGGAAGAACTTGCGGTCGGAGGTGATCTTCTTGCCGCGGCGGACCTCGGTCACCTTCTCCGTCGGGACCTCGACCGCCTCGACCAGGGTCTCCAGGCCGAGTCGCGTCGCGTCGGCGAGGATCGCCTCGCGCACCTTGTTCTCGAAGCCCGAATAGGCGTGGATGATGTACCAGCGCGACATGCCCGTCACAAACTCCCGATAATCCTGCTCAGGCGACCAGCGACAGCAAGAGCTGCACCACCTGATGAAACAGCGCGTCGACCCCGAAGAAGAAGAACCCCAGCAGGGTCGTCATGATCAGCACGAAGATCGCCGTCGTCAGCGTCTCGCGACGCGTCGGCCAGGTGATCTTGCCGGCCTCGGTCCGCACCTGCTGAATGAACTCGCCCGGGGAAACCTTCGCCACGTGACCTCAGCCTTCCACCAACACTTCGAGAGGCCAAGGGCAGGCTCTCCGGTCATCTGACCGGTGCCGCCCCGACCTCCCACCATACTCCGGAGCCCGAACCGCTCTTCACCGAACCTTGGCAGGAGTGGAGGGACTCGAACCCACGGCCCTCGGTTTTGGAGACCGATGCTCTACCAACTGAGCTACACTCCTCCGGGTCCGGAGAGCGGCGCACATAGCGGTGCGCCGGGCGCATGGCAAGGGGCCGCCCCATCGCCGGCGGCGCGGGCGCAGGCCTATCCGTGCATCTCCTCGCGCATGTTGATGCCGTATTCCAGCCAGGCTTTGAGCGCGGTGGCATTCGCGCCGACACGTCAACGCGATGCCGATTCGCGACATTCGTGATGGATCGGCCGCGATGCGGCGCAGGCGGGGGAAAAGCTCGCGGCGTTGGAGGGGCGGCTAGAGGGGCCAGGTGTCGCGTGCTCCCGCCAGGGCCGTGCTCCTGCGAAAGCAGGAGCCCAGGGGCGATGCACGCTGTGCTCTAAAGACCTAGGCTCCTGCTTTCGCAGGAGCACTGCAATCTCGGGCTCCGACGGAGCGGCGCGTCAGGCCGCGATATCGTACGGCCGCAGTTCGCCCGACAGATACAGGTTCCGCGCCTTCGCCCGGCTGAGCTTGCCCGAGCTGGTGCGCGGCAGGGTCTTCGGCGGCACCAGTTCGACCACGCAGTGCATGCCGGTGATCGCGCGGACCCGCTCGCGGATCTCGTCACGCAGGCGGGCACGTTCCTCGTTGTCGGAGGTGCGGCACTGGACCAGCACCGCCGGCGTCTCCTCGCCGCCGGGCGCGGTGATCGCGAAGGCGGCGATGTCGCCGGCCTTGAACCCCGGCAATTGCTCCACCGCCCATTCGATATCCTGGGGCCAGTGGTTCTTGCCGTTGATGATGATCATGTCCTTGGCGCGGCCGACGATGTAGACATAGCCGTCGCTGAGATAACCCATGTCGCCGGTGTCGAGCCAGCCGTCCACCATGCAGGCGGCGGTCGCCTCGGGATCGCGGAAGTAGCCCTGCATGATCGAGGTGCCGCGGCACCAGACCTTGCCGACTGCGCGCTCGGGCAGCGGGGTGCCGTCCTCCTCGCGGATCTCGACGGTCATGCCGCGAACCGGCCTGCCGCAATTGACCACCGCGCGGAAGCGCTGCGGGCGGCCCTGCTCGGCATCGCCGCCCGACAGGTCGGTCTCGGCGACGAGCTCGACGACGATGCCCTCGCCCGGCGGCATGATCGAGACGGCGAGCGTCGCCTCGGCGAGGCCGTAGCTCGGCAGGAAGGCCGAGGCCTTGAAACCGGCCTCGGCGAAGGCGTCGACGAAGGCCTGCATCACGTCGGGGCGGATCATGTCCGCCCCGTTGCCGGCGAGCCGCCAGCGCGACAGGTCGAAGCGGTCCGAGGCCTTGGTCTGGCTCGACATGCGCCGCGCGCAGATGTCGTAGCCGAAGGTCGGCGAATAGCTGATCGCGGTGCCCGGATGGCGGCTGATCATGTCCAGCCAGGCGAGCGGGCGGCGGGCGAAATCCTCGGTCTTGAGATAGTCGACCGACACCTGATTGGCGACCGGCGACAGGAAGCAGCCGACCAGCCCCATGTCATGATACCAGGGCAGCCAGGAAATGCAGCGATCGGCGGATTCGAGTTGCATCCCGTGGGCATGGGCGGCGAGGTTGTCGAGCAACGCCCGGTGGGTAACGGCGACACCGTGCGGAAAGCGGGTCGAGCCGCTGGAATATTGCAGGTAACAGACCGCGTCGGGATCGGCCGCGGGGAGCGCGACCTCGGGCGCCGGGCGGGCGGCGAAATCCTCCCAGGCCTCGCCAACGGTGCCGGCCTGCTCCGCCGCGACGGCCGCCATGCCGGCAAGCTCGGCCGGGTAGAGGAAGCGCGCCGCGGCGGCGCTGCCGAGCTGGACCTGAAGCTGGTCGATATAGCTGTCGCGCCCGCCGAAAGAAGTCGGCAGCGGCAGCGGCACCGGCCAGGCTCCGGCGAGCACCGCGCCGAAGAACAGGATGGCGAATTCGGGCCCGGTCTCGGCGACCAGCGCGATGCGGTCGCCCGGGGCGATGCCGGCGGCGACGAAACGGCGCGCCGCGACGATCGCGTCGCGGTGCAGCTCGGCATAGGGATAGGCGCGGACCAGCGTGCCACGGGCATCGTGGAAGTTCAGCCCGCGCACGCCGCCGGCGGCATAGGCCAGCGCCTCGCCCAGCGTCGCGAAGTCGGAAAAGCGGCGCGGCAGCAGGTCTTCGGTCGCGGTGGGCGCGAGCGGGGCGGCAGCGCGGTGCTCTTGGTCGGTCATGTCCATGCTCACTGTGTCGGTACACCTGCCAGGAGTGCGGTCGGCACGGTTCGACAGTCCTTTCAGTCCCATTAGCGCGGCTCTCTCCCGGTGAAAGGGAAAATACGCAATCTGCCGATAGGGTTCGGCCGCGTTCTAAATCCGGCCCGACTGTGGCACAATCGTGGCCTATGTCTCCTTTCCGCTCTTCCCGCGCCCGCGGCGAGCGTCCGCCGCTCGATGCCGAGGGCCTCGAACGGCTCGCGATCCACTATGTCGGCCGCTATGCGACGACCCGCGCCAGGCTGCGCGCCTATCTGGCACGCAAGGTCGCCGAGCGCGGCTGGGCCGGAGAGGGCGCGCCGCCGGTCGAGGCGCTCGCCGAGAAATGTGCCGCGCGCGGCTATGTCGACGATGCCGCCTTCGCCGCGGCCAGGGCCGACGGGCTGACCCGCCGCGGCTATGGCGCGCGACGGGTGGCGATGGCGCTGAAGGCGGCGGGCATCGCGGAGGAGGACTCCCTGCCGGTCCGCGCAGCGACCGAAGCCGAGGCATGGGAGGCCGGCATCGCCTTTGCCCGCCGCCGCCGATTCGGCCCATTTGCCCGCGCCGAAACCGGGCCGGACGAGCGCCGCCGCGCCTTCGCCGCCATGATGCGTGCAGGCCACGCACCTGAAATTGCTCGACGGTTAATAGAAATGGCACCCGGCACCGTATTAACCGCGCCATTCCCGACCTAATATTACCGGAAAGGTCAATTTTCACTTCCTCCGCCCGTGCGCTGTGGTAGCGTCATACGAAGAAGGGGCAGGGGGAATGAGTGATCTTGACACTCCGCCCGGGGGCGACCCTGGCGCGGCGAAATCAGTGGCGGATGGGGGTGATCCGGAGCTGATCCAGATTACAGGTCGTATGAAGTGGTTCGATGTCGTGCGCGGCTTTGGCTTTCTCACGACCGGTGCCGAGGACGTGCTCGTCCACTTCTCGCTGTTGCGTGAGCATGGCCGGCGCAGCCTGCCCGAGGGGGCGGGGCTCACCTGCCTGGCGGTGCGGCGCGATCGCGGGCTGCAGGCGCGCAAGATCCTGAATTACGATCTCAGCACGGCGGTGATCGAGGATCCCGACCTGGTGATGGCGCGCGCCGCCAACCGGGTCGACCCCGTCGCGCTGATCGACAAGGCCGGACCGCCGGTCCCGGTCAAGGTAAAGTGGTTCAACCGGTTGAAGGGCTATGGCTTCGTCGTGCGCGACGAGGACGATGCCGACATCTTCATCCACATCGAGACCCTTCGTCGCGCCGGCCTGACCGACCTGACGCCCGAACAGTTGCTGCGGGCGCGGATCGCCGATGGCGGCAAGGGGCCGCTGGCCGTCCACGTCGATCCGGCGTAAAGGCGCGGGCCTGGGCCGCTCCATGCCGGAACGGCCGCTAACCGGAAGGCGTTCGCGCCGTCATGAAGCTCCGCCCGTTTTCCGTAGCCTTCGCCGTCACGCTCGCCGCCGCAGGCCTCGCGACACCGGGCTGCGCGGCCAGTTCCCGCCCGGATCCAAGGCCCGATGCCGCTGCCCGGCTCGACCGGGCGAAGCTCACCATCCGCACCGCCGCAGGGCCGCGCGCCGTCTCCGTCGAACTGGCGCTCAGCCCCGAGGCGCAGGAGCGCGGGCTGATGTTCCGCCGCGCGCTCGCCCGCGATTCGGGGATGCTGTTCCCCTTCCCCTTCCCGCGCCCGGCGAGCTTCTGGATGAAGAACACGCTGATCCCGCTGGACCTGATCTTCATCCGCGCCGACGGCACGATCGCACGGATCGCCGCGAATGCGGTGCCGCTGTCGCTGGACCTGATCGAATCGGGCGAGCCGGTGGCCGCCGTGCTGGAGATCGCCGGCGGCGAGGCGGCGCGGCGCGGCATCGCGGTCGGCGACAAGGTGCGCGGCGCGGGCTTCGGCGCATGATCAGGTTGCACCGCCGCAGAGTTCGGCGCTAAGCGAGGAACCTATGGGACTGCTCAAGAGCATCTTCACCTGGTGGGACGGCGCCACCATCGGCACATCGTTGTTCACCCGACGCAATGGCGAGGAAGTCGGCAAGGACGGCCTCGGCAACGTTTACTTCCAGACCAAGGCGGGCCGGAAGGGCCCGGCGCGGCGCTGGGTGATCTACAGCGGCGCCAACGACGCCAGCCGAATTCCGCCGGAGTGGTATGGCTGGCTGCACCACCAGATCGACGGCGCGCCGCAGGACGTGCTGCCGCCGATTCGCGCCTGGGAGAAGCCGGCCGTTCCCAACCTGACAGGCACGCCCGGCGCCTATCGCCCGGCGGGAGCGCTGGAGATGGGCGGACATCGCGCCGCCGCTACCGGCGATTACGAGGCGTGGAGCCCCAACTGAGATGCGCAGCCTGTTCCGCGAGAACCTCGCCGAGGCGGTGATCGGCTTTTTCGTCATCGTAGTCGGCATCTGGTTCGCGTTCTTCGCGTGGCAGGCGGCGAGCGGCGGCGGCGGACGCAACGCGATCCACGTCAAGGCGCTGTTCCCCAATGCCGGCGGCGTCAACGTCGGCACCGACGTGCGCATCGCCGGCATGAAGATCGGCACCGTTTCCGAACAGAAGCTCGACCCGCAATCCTTCCAGGCCGAGCTCACCCTCGCCCTCGACCCCACGGTCAAGGTGCCGGCGGACAGCAGCGCCGCGATCACCTCCGAGGGGATCATGGGCGGCACCTATATCGCGATGCTGCCGGGCGGCGACACCAAGCCGCTGAAGGACGGCGACACCATCCTCGATACGCAGGGCTCGGTCGACCTGATGGGCATGATCGGCCAGTTCGTGAACCGCTCCGGCGGCGCGTCCGGCGGCAGTGGCGCATCGGGCGGCAGCGGCGAGGCGTCGGCCGGGGGTGAACCGGCGGCAACGCCCAAGCCGTGAAGCGCCTCGCCAGCACGGCGGCGATCACCGTGCTCATCGGGGTTGCGGGATGGCAGGGCGCCAGCGCCTTCCAGACCGCGCAGGACAATGTCGCCGAGGGCGAGAGCCCGGCGGCCGACCAGCCCGACACCACCGCGCCCGCCGGGGCCACAGCCCCGAAGACCGCCGACGCCAAGGCGCCGGGTGACAAGCCGCAACCGCCGGTCGCGACCGAGACGCCGATGGCCGAACGTGTTGCGACCCTGGGTTTCCTCAACAAGCGCAACGGCATTTCGCGCGACCTGGTGCTGCATCCGGGCCAGGCGGTGCGGATCGGCGGTGCGATCGTGCGGCTGCGCGCCTGCGAGACGACCGCCGACTGGGAGCCGGAGCAGTTGACCGGCGCCTTCGTCCAGCTGGACGTCCGCGGCCGCGATCAGCAATGGCGGCGCAACTTCTCGGGCTGGCTCTACAAGGAAAGCCCCAGCCTCAACGTCGTGCCGAGCGCGCTCTACGACGTCTGGCCCAAGGCCTGCACGATGCGCCACCCCGATATGGGGCCGGACACGGTGCCGGTCTCGGCCGGCGCGCCGGCGCGGTCGAGCGCGAAGAAATCGACCGGCGACGGTCCCGAGGGGAACCGGCCGGCGGCACCGACCCCGCCCGCGGCCAATGCCGCGTCCAGCAACCCGACATAGGCGGCCCGGCTGATCTCGACCGCGCCGAGCGAGGCGAGGTGATCGGTGATGAACTGGCAATCGAGCAGGCGAAAGCCGCCGACCTTCAGCCGCGCGACGAGATGGGCAAGCGCTACCTTCGAAGCGTCTGTCATCCGGCTGAACATGCTTTCGCCGAAGAAGGCGGCGCCCAGCACTACGCCGTAAAGCCCGCCGACCAGCGCGCCCTGGTGCCAGACCTCGACGCTATGGGCATGACCCTGGCGGTGGAGCGCGACGTAGGCGTCGGTGATCTGCGGGTTGATCCATGTTTCAGGGCGCACCGGCCGCTCCTCGGCGCAGCCGGCGATGACCGCGGCGAAATCGGCATCGGCCGTAACCGTGAAGCGATCCGAGCGGATCGTCTTGGCGAGCGAGCGCGACAGGTGGAAGCCGTCGAGCGGCAGCACGCCGCGGCGCTTTGGCTCCACCCAGTAGATGTCGGGCGCGTCGCGGCTGTCGGCCATCGGGAACACGCCGATCGAATAGGCGCGCAGCAGCAGGCCGGGGTCGATCGCGGCGGGCCGCCCGGTATCGCCGGCGCGGCTCATTTCCGCCCTCGTCCTTCAGGCGGCGGCCCTGTGAGGCGAGCCGAAGCCGCCCCCCTCCCGCTTGCACCAAGGAATTTGCACATCGGCGGATGCGAGAGCGACGCAGAAAGTCCTCTCCCCTGAAGGGGAGAGGGAGGGTCGGAGGCGGCACCCGCCCGCCTCACCCCGCCGGCTCCAGCCGCCGCTCGATGCCGCGCCACAGCCGCGCGAAGATCTCGGCGGCCGGCGAGCCGGGCGCGTAGCAGCCGATCGGCTGGCGCTTGAGGGTCATCAACTCGAT
>Ga0070668_100000529_pt1 | contig 25387 bp, 35 predicted proteins | sample KBSS43metaG_FD_64661 | JGI IMG/M metagenome (GOLD analysis project Ga0070668, IMG submission 64661) | Switchgrass rhizosphere microbial communities from Kellogg Biological Station, Michigan, USA - KBS S4-3 metaG | ecosystem: Host-associated > Plants > Roots > Rhizosphere > Soil ...
GAGCGTACGGCGTTCACGTTTTTCTGTCGTCTATGTGAGGTGGATCTAATAGCCCATTGCGCTTCGATGCAGACATCCTCACAGAGCGACACTGTCGTCTTCTGAAGCTATCGAAGCCGCCAGATCATCGGACCTATTCTGAGCACTGGCAATCAGTCCAGCAGCCGCAGCACATAGGAGTACCGTGGCGATAGCAATCGATATCAACGTGATCATCTCGTTATAGTGCTCTCGATGCCATAGCCGACCGACAAGCCAAATACCGCCACTTCGCCCGCGTCTGATAACTCAACCCGCGGCTGCGGCGCAGTGTCCAGTCCCAGCCTAGGCGTGAACACAAGCGCAGCCAGTGCAGTCAACGGTATGCAGCGCATAATAAGCGTGCTTCGCCTTCGCGTTTGGGCTCGCATATACATGTCGGTTAATTGGACACGGTGACATTAGGGAGGTCGATATTGATGGCGTCGCCATTGCTTGAGATGCCGCCACTAGCCAGCCACAGAATCAAAAGAACAGCGATCACAGCAGCAATGATGAAACCAACGATCCGAAATGGACTGCCGCGCTCGACCACCACGGTTTCAGCAGGCTGGTGGTGAACTACGGTTTCGCGTTCGATCGGCATGACCTTCTCCCAAGACTGCAGCTTCATAACGAGGGTTGAGCCATGTGGTTTCACCAACCCTATGAAAAGACACGCAATTGCGTTTGTTTGCAGCGTTTCGGCGGCTGCGCGGACAGCGGGTGTGTCCGCTTTTCGAGTGAGCGCCAGAGCAAAGCAGACCGACATCCCATCATCGACTTCGTGCGCCCGTTCAGGTCGAAACGTCACTTGATGGCCTTGACTAAGCCAAAAAGCGTCAGATTATTGAGTGGCTGCACTTTGGGTGACGTCTAATGCGCACCATTGGTTACGCAACGGCAGGGTATGCCCTGCTGTTACAGTGGCGGATTAGGGGTGGAAAGGAGACAGTCTGCTTTTGGAGCGTTTACGATCTAAGCTGCCATCATGTCAGTGGTGGCGGTCAGTTTGGGATATCGCCGGAAGGGAAAATCGCCTTCGTGGCATCGAGCGGAGGGCGACCATAGCCGCAGACGCCAAGATCGACGCGACGCTCGAAATGCACCTGCAGACCAGCGGGCATGCCGTCGAGCCCAATCTGACCTTCGCCTTCGACCTCGCCAGACACGAGACTGCACCACCCGACCGCGCCAATGATTGCGGCCACACGGTCTGGCAACCGCGCGCCATCGCCAATCCCTATGGCGGCGCGATGTCGAGCATCATGGTCCCGGTTTGCGTGCCGACGCCCTAGCAATCCGAATTCCGACCAAGGTTGCCGCGCTCTGCCGCGTCTCATGAACAGACAACGCAACCTCCCGGGGCGCGACAACAGGAGCAACCACAATGTTCATCATGCTCAGCACGGTCGGTTCGTTCGGCATGATTATCGCCATGGTCTGGCTGGTGATCGCTGCGATCCGGCTGCTCGTCCCCGCCTGGCGATCGACCGCCGGCTGGCATGCGGGACGGGCGTCGATCGCGCTCCTCGTCGCCGTGGCCGCCTTCAGCTTCGGCAGTACGCAGGTCTATCGCGACCTCGACTTTTCCAGCTGGCCTGAAATGATCGACCACTTCCGCACCGACGCCGGTGCCCGCTAACAACTTTTCTTCGAAAGCTTTGCCATGTCCCGTTTTTCCAAGCCTCTGGTTGCGCTCGCCCTGGCGATCATCCCCTTCTTCCTGTTTCTTGGCACGACCGACATGGTCAGGGTCAATGGCGAGGTCGTGTCGGACAACCGGTTCAACCTGGGTGGGCTGGTGATGGCTATAGTCGGACTGGTCATAGTCTGGGGCGTCCTGAAGCCTTCGGCACCCAAGGACGCAACGCGCAAAAGTGTCGCCGCTATCTCCGGACTGCTCTGCTGCGTGCAGATCGCCAATTCCGTCGACGTGATCCGCATCGATCCGCTCGACTGGATCATGCCGGATCGCAACCTGCCCGCACTGCAATATTCGGCGCTGGCGGACAACGACTACATCTTCCTGACGGTCAAGACACCGGACGCCTATCGCCGGGCGCTGACGCGCGAAAAGGGGGATATGGTTGGCGAAGCCCGCACGCATCAGGCCTATGCCGACCTTTGCCATGGCGGTCGCTATCGTGTGGATTTGGCGCGGGCCGAGCAGATGCCCGACTATTTTGACGAGGGTGAACGGGCAGCAGTGGAAGACCGTGGCTCGGCCCTGGTGGCCTCTGCTACCCTGGAATGTTCGATGACGCGCTCAAACCGGCTGATGGGCGAGGATGTCGACAAGCTCAATCGGGCCATGGACCTGTTCGATCGGTTGGAAGCGGAGTATCTGGCGAACATCTAGCCGCCAGGGTTACGGCTCACCTGATCTCGCGTTCGATCAGCACCACGGGATTGTCCTTGCCATCGAACGTGGCATCGACGGCGAAATAGATGATTTCGAACTTGCCGTTCTTGAACTGCCACTGCGTCGCCGTATAGGCATCGCCGAGGCCACGCCATTTGTTGCGCTCGGCCATGGTGCGGCTGGATGAAGCATAGCTCGGATTGACCACTTCGCGCAGATAGGGCGTTTCATAGACGACGATCGTGTCGACGCCGGCCTTCTCGTCGCGGCCCACATAATTGACGTCGAACTTGGGTGACGGGAAGACGATTTCCGACACCGTGCCGTGCTGGTCCGACAGCAGATAAACCGCGGTCTGGCTATAGGCGCCGATCTGGCAGGGAAATTCGACGATCAGCGCCTGGCGGGCCGCCGCCTCTTCGCCCACCTGCAGTTCGAAGCTGGCCGGTTCCATCTCGGACCCGTCGGGCTCCATGCAGAGATGAGGCAGATTCGCGGCGTGATAGGCCTGCGCTTTCTCCAGCGCATCGGCCTGCCAGTCCCCTCCCTGGGCGTTGGCGGGCATGGTCAGCAGAATGGCACTGGTCACAGTCAGCAATCGCGAAGGCATGGCACTCTCCATCTCTTTTCACGGATAGGACGACGGGCAAAGGCGCGACCTTGGTCAAACAAAAGTCAAGACCGGACCAAGGTCGCGGCTGTCGGCATCGTCACATGGACAGTGAGGCACTGTGCCTTGATCGAGGAGATCGACCCATGTTCCGTCAGACCATTGCCACCACGGCGCTACTGGCGCTCTGTTCCATCACGCCGGCTTTGGCGCAGGATGTAACCGACTATCTGGGCGTGCCCGGACCGATCACGGTGGGCGACACCGACTATGTCCTCGCCTGGTCGTCCAATCCGCAGCCGGGCTATTACAAGCAGGAATATCTGCCCGAGGGTGCCATTGCCGACAGCTACGAGAGCATGGTGATGGTGGAGTTTCTCGCCACCGATGCACCGATCAGTGAGGTGGTCGGGGCACAGGCTTCGATGGTCGAGCAGCGCAAGGGCAGCGACCCGGTCGCCAACTACGCTGTGTTCGACCACCCGGACAATGGCTCCTACCTGCTCGACTTCCTGCTTTCGGCCAAGGACGCCAATGGCGCGTTCATTCTCGAATGGAATGGCTATCGCTATGGCGAGAGCACCTTCGAAGGCCAGCGGGGCTCGATGTTGTTTGCGATCAGCGAGCGCGCTTATGGCGATGATGCGTCAGAGGCCTTCTTGCGCAACCTGCGGGAGTTCAAGGCGCAGCGCCTGCTGGAACTGACCGAGGCCGAGCTGCCCGAACTGGACTAGTCCACATTTCCCGAGAGGAAAAGACGATGAAGACTTTGCTTCGCCATGCCGTGGCCCTTGCTGCTCTATTTGCCTGTGCGCTCCCTGCCCTTGCCAATTGGGAAGGCACACAATGGGGCATGTCGCCCGACGAAGCGCTGGCCGCGCTTGATGGCGCCAGTAGCCACAGCCCCGATGCGTCGGAAATCTTCCAGTATGACGGGGCGGACTATGAGCCGCTGGTCAAGCTGGCGCATGACATCGACGGCATTCCCGGCGAAGCTTCGCTGCTATTCGATGCCGATGAGAGCCTTCAGTTTGTGACCTTCAGTCCTGAGGACATCACCCAATGCGAGGCGCTGGTCGGGGCACTGACCGAGGCACATGGTGCAGTCGATTCCAGTGGTTTTGGTTCGACCGCAATATACAACTGGATGGATGGGGACACTGTGATCAGGCTCACCAGTTCGGCCGATATCAGAATCTGCAATCTCTCCTACGGCGCCCAGTAACGAATGTCTCCGGGGCGGCATTCCGCCCCGGAGCCTGATGCTCAGCTTTGGCCGATTTGCAGAATGCCGGCCTGACCGCGCATGTAGTTCTCGATCAGGGCGCGATAGGCAGGGCTCTGCTCGGGGCTATCGGCATCGACAAAGACGCTGACCGTGGCCGCGCAGAAACCACCCTCCCCTTCGGCCGTATGCGCGGTGACCTGACCTTGGGCGGCATCACCAGCCATGTCGACCCAGCGCGCGGCGATGGCGTCGGCGGCCGTCTGCGCGACGGTGCAATCGGAATAGGCCAGAGCAATGCCGACACCTGACGTTTCATGCTGCACATCGGCGATGATGCCGCCCAGATAGGGCGGAATGCCCTGTCCCAGCGCTTCCATCTGTTCTTCCATGCGCTTTTTGGTTTCCTCGATGTCAGCTGATGGAGTCAGCAGGGCCGCCGGATCAATGCCAGTCATGCCGAAGATGGGCGAGATCACCTGGGCCTGAACGATCTGGCTGTCGCCGACCGATTGTTCGAGACCTGCCAATGCCGTCTGTACAATCGGATTTTCGCCAAGGCTGGGCTGCTGGGCCGCGGCGAGCATGGCGGCCTGCGGCGCCTCGGCCTGGACGACATTGGTGCCCTTGGCGGCGGCGAACAGGGCAGCGCCGACCTGACTACGCCAGGGATCGGAAGGATCACGCTTGGCCGGATCCATCCGGCGCGCCTCGCCATTGCCGACCACGCCGGGCATGCCGGCAGTCTCGAAGCCGATAGTCTCCAGCGTCGCAATCATGTCGCTCGCCGCAGCCTCGTCGGCGAGGCCCCAATAGCTGAGGGTTTCCGGCGGGCGGCCGTGACCGGTGAAATAGCGCAATGTGTCCACGGTCGTGCCAGCCTTGGCTTCCCACTCTGCCGGTTCGGTGCGCTGCAGGCTGTCGAGGGCGTTGATGCTGGCGGTGGGCATGGCGCGGAAGAAAGGACGGACCGCGCTGTCGTCTGCGCCCAAGCCCATGGTCACCTGCACATCCAGGAAATAGGCGATGTCGCCATGCTGCTCGAACATGAGGGTTGCGGGCAGATGGCTGAGCCCATCGCGCAGCGCATCGAGATTTTGAGCGGGGGCGGGTGCCGAGGTGGTCAGCATCAGGGTGGCGGCAATGACGCAATGGCGCATGAACGTCTCCTTTTTCGGTTCTGTAGATCAGACGCCGCAGCCGGAGGCCACCTTGGTCCATGGCCGGACTTTGTCGCCGATTTTTGTGACAGTCGACCAAGGTCACGGCGAACCCCGGCGTCCTATCTGCAACGAACGAAGGATCAGGATCATGAAACGACTGCTGCTTTCCTTGCTCATGGCCACTGCGATGGTGTCGGTCGCTCCGGCGCAGGACATGCGCACCATCGAAGACTTCACCAATAGCGAAATCGTTGAGCAGGCGACCGAACTGCATCCGGCGGCGCTCTACATCCTGTCCGCGCGTCTTCTGGCCGAAGGCAAGGGACAGGAGGCCGCCAACTGGATGTATGCCGGCCAGCTCCGCTATCGCTTTCTGATTACCGCAGGCGGCGAAGCGGCGCAGGATGAAGGCATATTGTTCAGCGCGCTGAGCGAACAGGTCGGGCGGCCGGTCAACGAATATATCGGAGGCGATGTCGATGAGTGGATCGCGGCTATGCAATGGGCGCTCGATTGGGATGCGGCCAATGACAACACCATCACCTCCAAGACAGAGCATGCCGAGACGCTGGAAGAAATCCGCGCGGGGTTGGAAAGCCTGATGGCTGATGTCGAAGCCAATCGCGACAGCATTCCTGGGGAACGCGCGGACAATGGCCTCGAAAACCGGTAAGGACATCATCATGCGACTGCTTTCAGCATTGCTGGTTGCTGCCAGTCTGGCCGTGACCGCCACCCATGCCGCCGATATCGCAATGTCCAGTGCGGAGCTTCGCGTGGGCAAAACGAACATATTCTGTGTCCAGATGCCCTGCCCGTGGCGCGGGATTGCCGCCGCCGACAGCCCGCGCGTCGTGCCGGCCGACCTGATCTGGTCGCACCAGACCTTGCCTCCACTTGCCGGCAGTTCCGGCGACAGACAGCGGATCATCACGGCCTGGAACAGCGATCAATGCCTGATCATCCGTGGCAGGTTTACTGATGGCGTGTTGCAGGTCGACCGGATCGTGGAGGAATGCGCCTGATGATCCGGCTGCCCCTGACCGTGTCGCTGTGCGGCCTGCTGACCGTCCCGGCCCTGGCCGATGACGTGGCCGATTTCATGGACGCTCTGGGCAAGGCAGCTACGGGGGCGATCGTCTCCGAAGCCTATATGTCGGCTTGCGAAGCACCCTATCCCGATAGCCTGCAGGCGCGGCGCGATGCCTTGGCGGGCTGGGGGCATAAGGTCAACCTGACGGGCTATTATCGCTTCTTGGATGCGGCCTTCGGCACCATGCCCGATCTGGCGACTGATCTCGAAGAAAACCGGGTCCGTGCGCAGGCTGTGGTGGACGAAGATGTCGCCAAGGACGGCACTGCGTGCACTGATTTGCGCGGCGCGCTCAATGACAGTGCCATGTTCGATATCGAGAGCCCGATCCGCTATCTGCTGCGCAATGCCGACGATTTCGGGATTGTCGTCGCGGAGGCCGAGCCGGTTGCGCCGAGCGATGAGGTCCCCGTGGTGCCGCTGATCGCGCTTTCGGCGCAACTCGCCGGCAAGATGGACGAGATCGGCTCCAAAGCTGGCGCGCAGGATGACCGCGATCTTCGTGAAGCGCGGGAAGACCATGCAGAGGCCTGGCTGGAACAGCGACCCGCCGTGGCGATCTATGGCCGTATCATTGGCGAGAACAGCCTGCGTGAATGGCGCGGGGATCAGCAATCGACATTGCTAGCCAGCTGCCGGTCCTTTGCCGATGATGCGCAGGAAGCGGCGATGGCGCGCGATATCGGACAGGAGCGCATCGTGGTGGGCGAGGTCCGCTGGGTCAGCGATGCGCGCGAGGATGGTGAACTCAGCCTCGATGATTGCCGGCTCTTCGTGCACGATCCGGCAGAGGTTGCCCTGACCACGATGGCTGATGACAGCGCCGGGCTGATGCTGCGGCCGCTCGACTATGCCGAGGCCTTCGCCGGTCCCGGCGCGGGCATTGCGCTGAGCGACGTGGATCGCGTGCTCTATGACGCCGAATTTGGCAATCGCATGGATGGGTTCGGCAATGGCTATACCCAGCGCGACGAGGACATCTATGTGCTGCTGCGCGATGGCACGGCCTATCGCCATGAATGGAATTTTGCCTTTACCGACCTCGATGTCGGCCTCTCCCGGCAGCGCGAACCCGACCGCTGGTTTACCTGGGCGGACAATGGCGGCGCGGTGACGCTGACGCAGAGCGGCGGGCTGGATGCTGGTGAAGAAATCGATGTGTCGGACGCGCGACTGCTGATGCCAGTGCCCGAGGGGCAAAGGCTCGACCAGACCTATTATTATCTCAATGTCGGCATGGGTGGCGGCCGCAGCGACCGCGACTATGCCTTCTCGACGGATGGGCAATTGCGCTACTCGCGCAGCGCCTTCGTCGCCGGCAATTTCGGGACATCCTACATTATCGTGGCCGACGACAGCGGGGACGAGGCAGCGACCGCAGCCTATAGTTTCGATGGCTATACGATGCTGGTCGACGGGTCCGAAGGCCAGGAGAGGTACTTCTTTGCGCTGATCGATGGCCAGGACCCCGGGCGCCCCGAAGAAATCATCATCGATGGACAGGTTCACTGGCTGCGGAAGGATGACGAATGAAGCGAGTCATCGGTCTCGCGTTCGGCCTCGCACTGCTGGGCGGCGCTGGCATCTGGTTCAATTCCTGGGCCTGGAACACCTGCCAGCCGCTTGACCGGCTGTTCGGCAAATCGGGTTGTGCGGGATCGATTGAGATCGCCGATTTCTCGCCCTTATTCCGCGTGACAATGGCGGTAACCGGCGAGGATGGTATGGCGAGCCTGCTCGGATGGGCGCTTGATGAAGCGGGCAACCGCGCGGTGCCAACCCTGATCCGCCTCGATCCAATCACTGGCCAGGAAACAGCCAGGGTGGTCCTGGCCATGGGCGAGGGTTTCGATCATGCCGTGTTTTCGGCAGACGGTGAGAAGATCCTGCTGACCTGCACCACCTGGGCGGAGTGCGCCGGGGGTGATGACGCGACCGCCTCGATCGTTTCATCGCTGGACGGAGAGCAGTTGGAGCTGGTCGAGCGATCGGAACCTTTTCCAAGGATATTTCCCGGAGATCCCCTGCCCCCTCCCGACTTCACACCTTTTGCCATACTAGCAGACAATGGCGCTGTGGCGATCGATCAAGACGATGACCGAAACATCGTCCTGACGAAGCTGGACAGCAGGGAAGCCATTCAACTTGCAGCGAAGGAAGAGCGCCTCGATCGCTATGCGCCCCATTTCGTCATCTCGCCTGACGAGACGCTTGTCGGCATGCATTCCCGGCAATACGGACAGAGAACCTTCGGCGATCGCTTGTGGGTGTGGGACGCCGAAACAGGTGCGGAAGTGATGTCCATGTATGGCTCACCCGATTACGACATCTCCGCCAATATCGTCCTCTCTACTGACAGAAACATCCTGTTTGTCATTCGCAAGATCAGAGACGGGAACCTGGCGATTGACAGGTTTGTCGTGCCATGACCGGAGCCGAAATTCTGGATATTTGTCAGTGCTGCCCGCCATCTGCGAAAAGAATCTCACTTTCGCCACAACCATTTCGCTTCTCTCACATTATTGCTACGGGCAAGTGGGGAGTAATTGGCAGCGTGCAAGTTGTTGACGGGGATATTTCCGAACCGTCCGACACGACCGAACATCTGATCGAACGGGTCAAGACGGGCGACACAAGAGCTTTTGAACGACTTATTTCTGAGCATTATCGCTTTATCTACAAAACCGCTTTTCGCTGGCTGGGCCACAAGAGCGACGCCGAAGACGTGACGCAAGCGGTTTGCATCAGGCTTGTCGACGCTGTCGCGCGCTTTGACGGGCGCTCGAAATTCACCAGCTGGCTCTACAGTGTCACGCTCAATGCTGTGCGTGACCTGCAGCGCAGTCACAAGCGTCAGGGTAAGCACATCCAAGCCGTCTCCTATGTGGCGCGAGAGGAAATCGACGCCACCCAGGAAGACCAACTGCGCGTCAACGATATCTGGCGTATAGTGCGTCAATTGCCGGAAAAGCAGCGCGATGCCGTGATGCTGGTCTTTGGCGAACAACTCTCTCAGGCGGAAGCAGCCGTGATCATGGGATGCAAGGAAGTGACCGTCTCCTGGCACATCCACAATGCGCGCAAGTCACTGAAGGACTTGCTATGAGCACGAAACGCGACCCGTTCGAGCTGATGCCGCAGTTCACCGATCCCGAGCCCGATCCGGTGGTGATGAATGCAACGATCGCGCAGAGCCGGGAAGCCTTTGCCAACCGTCGCCCCTCCGCTGACGACAAGGCTTTGTCGCTTTCCGCCTGGTTTGGGCAGTCTGCACGCTGGCTGATGCCTGCCGGCGTCGGTGTTGCCGCGCTGGTTGTTGCGCTCGTGGTCGCGCCGAGCCTGTTGCCGAGCAGTCGTCAGACTGGCGGTGACCGGGACGTGGTTGCCGATACACCAACGGCGACGCCCCCCAGCTCCACCACGCTGTCGCGCGGCGGCGCATTGCCCACCGATGAAGCGCCCTCAAATGCCGGCACCCGCATGGGTATGCAGTCCGGCCCAGGTGTAGGCCAAGTGCCGCTGGAGCCCCTGCCCCAGACGGTTTCGCGTTTTGAGGGTGACGGCGTCGTCATCGGCACAAGGCTAGACGCGACGGCCATGGAAATTTTCCTGCCCGAAATTTCTGGCGAGGAAACGATCGACGTCCAGGGCATGATGCCGGGCGAAGAGATCGAGCTTTTGTCTGCCTTTGCCCAGCCGGACGACGATCTGGTGGCTGTGCATTTCCGGATCAACGATGTCCGCTTCTGGCGCATCTACCATCTGGTGGACGGCAAATATGCCCGCGATCCACAACGCTCCCAGCGCGTATCCGATGCGGCCGACAGGGCGGAGGTCGAACGGCGCCTCGCCGATCCCGCTGGTTGAACGCAGGCTTAGCGCAGCGGCCCCTGATGATCTCCCATAAGGCTGTCGATCAGCCTATGGGGGACGGTGAGATCCCACCAGAGCGTGTCGACATCCTGGATCAGCGCGTCCATGGGCTTGAGCAGGCCGGCCGAAGCGAAGACCAGATTGGGGATCGGCAGGCGCATGTTGAACCAGCCATGCTGAAACCGTCCCGACAGGTAAGATTGCGGATTGCGTTTGGCCAGGGTGAGCATGGTGCGCTGAAAGCCTGGCGTCAGCAGCTGGTCAACGTTTGCATTGGCGCTGGCCAAGGTGTCGAACATGGCATCGAATTCTGGCGTGACCTCGCGCCGTTGCAGCTCATTGCCGGAGAGCTGGCGGAACAGGTCATCGACGCCCGCCAGGAATTTTGAGCGGGGCCGAAGTTCAATGATGCCGGCAAAAGACTGCGGCACGGCGATTTCCACCTGCATGAGATAGAAGGTCTCGCGGCGCTTCTGGTTGGTCCTGCGACGCCAGATGGTTGCCTCGTTCAGGCGATAGGCAATGTTGCGGTGATCGCCGCGGCTTTGCCAGGCCGTGAAGCGCTGACCTTCCTCGCTAAAGAGATCGGCAAACCATTTTTCGATATCGACTGCGCCCCAGCCACTGGCGAAATGGCTCTGCCCCCAGCGTTCGCCGATCGTTTGCGCCACCGTGGCCAGGGCAATATCGCGCCAGAGCCGGTTGGACAGGGTCCAGGCCATGCCAGCAACCACGCAGGCGACAATGGGCCAGAGGAAACTGCCCTGCAGCGGCGCCCGTCCCAGCAGGCAGAAGAATATTCCGCCAGATAGATTGAAGCTGGCCGACAAGTTTGCGAGACGTCGCGGCTCGGCATTACGCAACAGGGTCGCGATCTCGTCCCGGTCGAGTCCGCTCGCCAGCGTCTGTCCCACGGTTTCCGTCACTTGGACTGGCTCTTGCGATAGCGCTCCAGGAGACCCGTCAGCGGCGAGTGCAGCAGATCGCCGTTGAGCCGGGGCGGTGCGTCGTAACCGAAGGCAAAATCATACGTGTCGCTCCGCTCCACCGTCAGATCAAGCACGGTCCAGGTCTTGCCGTCGGCATCGGCCATGGCGTCGCGCAGGGCCAACAGATGCGCCTTGCTTTCCATGCTGAGCCGGAAGCCCAGTTCCTCCAGTTCGGCAGCGGGCTTGTGCGCGATGACCTCGGCCTGCGTGCTCGAACGGCGGCCTTCCTCGACCAGGATTTCGTGATTGACCGCCAGATAGACCCAGTCCCGGTCTTCCCATTCGCCATCCTGCAGCTTGGTCACGTCGTTCGCTATGCTGCGAACGGCGGCATTCTGAAGGGCTAACAGGTCGGGCAAAGGGCTGGACGTTTTAAGGCCGGCGAACAGGCGTTTGAACATTGGACTATCCTGGCTGTGGACGAGGCTGGAAGAAGACGATGCGCTGGCGGGCGCTAGCAGAGCCGGCAGCACTACAAGAGCGGCCAGCAGGCCGGCTCTCACCTGTTCGCCCCATCGGCATAGGCGGCCTCGAGCCGATCGATCGCCGCATGCATCGTCTCCTCAATGGCTTCCGTCCCCAGGCTGTAGAACGCGGTGATCTCCGGCGTGGTCAGGATGTCGACCAGCTCTTCGTGCCGCTCCTCGGGCATCTGGCTATAGATCGACACAGAGCTCAGGAAATGGTTCTCGGCATATGCCTCGCGCAGAAACTGGGCGCTTGCCACCCATTCCTCGGCTGCCTCTTCACCCAGAACGGGCGACGCCGCGATCTTCATGGCGCGGAAATAGCCATCGAGAACGTTGTTCATCTGTGCCAAGCCGCTTTCGGCTTCAAACTGGGCATCGTAAAGCGCCCGGCGTTCTGGGGATGCCTGTTCGAGACCGGCCTTGGCCTGTTCCAGCAGTTCGGCAGCCTCCATGTCGCCTGGCCAATTGGCGACGCGCTCGAGCACTTCCTGGCCGAGCGGGGTGGCCTGGTGCTCCAGGGCGGCCTGACGTACGGGCTCGGTGATGCGGCTATCCAGCGCCACGAAAAACTCCGCTTCAAGCGTGTCGCGATCAAAAGCGACGTCCACTGCGCTGGTCCATCGTGCCACCTGCGCCTCGGAGAAGCCGATATCGGTAGAGATGAGGTCCTTGAGATTTTCGCCATAGCTGGCCAGCACTTCGACGGCGCGCAGGTGTTTGGTCAGTTGGCTCGTGGTGTCGTTCTGGGCAAAGGCCGCAGTGGAGATCAATAGTGCGGCGCCCACTGTGGCGGCCTGCACGAGGCGGAGGTTGGCATAACCGATCATCGCATTCGCTCCTCAGGTCAAATTCGAGTTCTGTCCATGAGACGCTGCGCCGAGCGACAATCTTGGCTGCGCGGATAAATTATCGCTGCACCAAGGTTTGGCCCTGCAGTGTCGTCCCATCTTCAGCACCTGGAGATGTTCATGAAATACCTGCTGGCACTGGTGACGACGATCGGCACTCTTGGCCAAGCCTGGGCCCAGGACTTTCCGCGCCATGTGCCAAAGGTCAATCCCGGTGACATCCACCCCGTCATCCTGGGCATCACCCTGCCCTCGTCGGGTCAATGGTATCTGATCTGCATTGCGCTGTTTTTTGTCTATCTCATCGTGTCGATGAGCTTCTGGTCCTACTGGGCCGCTTTGGGCGAGGATCAGTTCGAGGATCCCCAGACGCGCGCCAGGATGCAGCTCGGCGTTTCAGTGACGCCCTTCGGCTCGCGCATCCGGGTCAGCATGGAACGCCTGGCCGAGCCCGCCCGCAGCCAGGCGCGGCGCATCCTGCTGGTGCTTGATGTTTTCGTCTGGTCGCTACTGGCCTTCGCGGTGCTGGTACAGACCATCCATTTTCACTTTGTTCTCTAGGTGCCGGAGCCATCATGTCCAAACGCCTGTTCACCTATGCCGCCTTCGCCCTGGTTCTCGCAGGCGGCACATTCGGCGTCTATCGCTACTGGTTCCACGAGGAGCCTCGCGCGACCGGTCCCCTCGCCGAGGCCATGCTGGCCGCGGTCGACCCCGAAGAAAGTCGGCAGATCTTCAACGACATCCTGGCTGATCATGTGAATGTCACGGCGCCTGTCATCCAACAGATGGCGACTCTGGAAAGCAACGGTTTCGACTGCGCCATCAGTCCCGTCAAGGAAACCGGCGCCCAGATGCTTGAGTGCCGCAGGCCGATTGATGGCAGGCGCTACTGCGACCTGTTCCGCTACTTCGCTTATGAAACGGCTGACGGCGCGATCATCGAAAGCCTCGCCCACAGCTTCTCGATCCCATCGCGGGACCGGCAATTGGGCCGATGCTCCCATAGGGCGCCGACACCGCAGGCGTGAGCAGAGCCAGGCTGGTCAACTGATGCTCAAGTTGATTGCGCTCAGCGGGCGGGAATGAGCTCGGGCGGCAAGCCTTCTGGCGGCATCAGCGTCAACCTCTCGCGTAAGGCGTTCAGCCTCACAATGGTCTGCGCATCGGCAACGTCGCCATGATCGGCCCGGAAATCGTCGATCACCCGGCGATGGGCCTGGTGGCTTACCCAGTTTTCGGTGGGCGGCAGGCGGGACCAGCCCTGTTCGATGCCGCGGCCCTAGACTGCCAGACAGCATCCGAGTCTTCGAGCACCAGCGTGATATTGCCCTCCTGCCCCCCCGACATAGGCGACGGTGACGCGGTCACCCTTCGACACATGAATATTGCCCAACAGATATGGCCCGAACGGACCGGCGTCTCGATGGACACAGGTCGTCCATGTCGTGCCGTCCGGGTTCTCGACCCGCAGGTCGTAGCGGATATCGTCGCCATGCCTGACGCCTCGGCCGATCCTGAAGGTGGTGAAGCGCGTCACGCGCTCGATGACGGCCGGCTAATGCACGCCAGCCATTCGCAGATAGGCGGCGTTGATGTAAGGCAGCGCGATTGTCGAGACGACGGCTGTGATCACGCCGGCAAGGACGACAAAGCCCAACGCGCGCGTGCTTCGGTGTCGCCACAGGAGCCTGTAGCCGCGATAGAACAGGACCGGGATGATAAAGAAGGTGACAAAGAAATTCCAGCTCAGGAATCCCAGCACGCCCGACAGCAGCGCCTTATGGATCAGTCCAGACCCAGGCGCTGTTTCATCAAGTCGGCCTCCTGCTGACCCAGTTCGAAGGCTTGCTGGCGGATCCAGTCATTGGCCTGCGTTTCCCCGTCCCGCTGCAGGCGCCTGTTGTATTCGGGCACCAAGGCTTCGATGGCGGCCTTTACCCTTGCCTGCGCTGCGGCATCGAGTTCAATCTCGACCGGTGCATTCTGGGGGGGCGCAGACGAACCGCCGCTCTCGCGGTCGCGCTGGTACTGGTCATTGGGAAACAGATAGCCGGGATCGGCGGTCGTCACCGACGGCACGAAAATATCCTGCGCCATGGCTGCGCCCGGCAGGCTGACGAGGACGGTGGCGACTGCAAGGGATTTGAGCATTTCATGAGGTCTCCTTGTTTTGAGGTGAGACGCATGCCCGAGGCAAAACCTTGGCCGAAAGGTCACCAAGCTTTTGGCCAGGCCAGACTTCCCACATCTGAAACCCGAGAAGGATCGGCCATGATTGAACCCGACGGCACCATTAGAGAAAGCTCAGCGTGATGTGGCGCGGCTCGTTCACCCACGGCGTTCCACTCGTCATCGCCATCGGTGCCGCCTTGCTGCTGCTGCCCTGGATCATGGGCGCCTCCGCGATCCAGGGAAGCGCCGGATCGCAGGGCTACACGGTCGGCATGGTTGCGCTATTTCTCTATCCGGCGGCCTATCAGGTCCTCATCATCGCCTGGGCCATCTTTCGCTGGCGGCAATGGTCGCTGCAGCGGATCTTTCTCCAGCTCATCTGGCTGAGCCTGCTACTGTTTGCTGCTGCCATGAGCTATGCGCTGGTCCAGTTGCAGCATTATCTAGAAGGCACGGCGAGCCAGGCGTCGGCGATTGCCTTCACGCCCCCGTCGCTCGGCGCCTAGGAGCCACAAAACGCGTCTCCGCTCAAAAAAGCGACCAAGGTTGCCCTGCTCTCGGTCGTCCTATGGACAAATTACCCAGGAGCAGATCATGCGCTTTGCACTTGCCTTCGCCCTGACCGCGGCCATTGCCGGTCCCGCCTATGCCCAGATCGACGACGATTTCGCCCAGGCCAACAGGATCTTTGGGCAGCCGGATGCGGCCAGTGTCATCACCGATATCGAGGGCGAATGGCTGCCGCTCAGCACCCTCGCCAATCTTCGAGGTACCGATCCAGATCCGGGGCTCATCAACAGCCTGCTCGACCGGATTTGCGGCAATGACCCGGTGCGGGGAGCAATCATGGCCGGGATTGACGAGGGCACCTTCGAGATGAAGGCACCCAATTCGGGTGGAGACATGGTCTATCGTTTCGACTGGATTGCGGGATCGCTCTTTCACCGGAGCTTTGACCCGGCAGCCCTGTTCGGCATGATGAAACTCGACACGATCGAGGGCGAACGCGGTTCCGAGATACGGGCGCGCACGCTCCAGAGCGCCGCAAGCCAGGTCAATCTCTACCGAGTCTCCCCAGACCTCATCGCCTTGGCTGAACCCTATCGGGTCGAAATCTATGGGCGTTGCCCGACATGACACGCTCCGGCTTTGCACTCAACTCAAAACCCCGGACAATCATGCTAGGAGACGCGTCATGAAGCTTGCACGCTTGCTGTTCGCCGCGTTCGTTTCTACTTCCGCCGTGCCCACAGTTCTGGCGCAGAGCGCCATGGAAGATGTTGAACGGACGCTCGACGCGATCGGCGACGTCGCTGATATCGATGGGCGCTGGATCTGGGCGAACATGTCGGCCTATACCGATATCGAGACCAGAAACTATGCCGAGCTAGTGGAGAAAGTCGCGAAATTCTGCGCCGAGGATCGCTCGCCCGTCATGGCGATAAGCACGGTGGAGGACGGCTTCGACCTCGGTGTCGTGGACGCGCCAGCGGGATTGCATTGGCAGTATCGGCTCGGCAGCACCGGCACCTACACGCTGAGTGTCGACGCGGAGAGTTTCTATGGCGCCCTTGGCTATAGCAAAGACCGCCCGCCCAGCGAGGCGGTGATTGCCCAGAACGAGAGGAACAGTGGTCCGGTGACGGTGATCCGCCCCGGGCCGGACGTGCTCCTGATAACGCACCGGACAGGATACGACCTCTATCTGCGCTGCGGCGAAAGCTGATCGCTACCAAGGACGTTGTCCGGCAAAGCGAAGACAGACTGCGCGGCTCCGTGCCTCTATCGCGCTATGGATCTTTCCATGCGCCGAATGGCGTGGCCCCTGCCGGGTTCTTGAAACAGGGCGTGTTGAAAAATCCAACGATGTAGCTTTCGGGGCCCGCATCGAAGCCGGAATCCAGCATGTACAGGTTGCCCGTCGCAGGCTCGCGGGCGGCGAGATTGATCCCTCCATTGGCAAGCTCGCGGTTTCGGGTGATCTCCCAGCCAGCTTCGGACCAGGCGGAGCGGATTGCAGCCAGGCGAGCGCTGGCTGATTCATCCCTGTCAAAGCCCCTCCAGCCGATCCAGACAAAGTAGATGTCGTCTGCGGTTTCGCCGAACTTGCCCTGGCAGCGATTGAGACGCACCGAATAGCTTTCCGTATCGACGTCGAGGCTGGAAATCTGGTCTTTCACATCCCTTTCAAGGCGAGCGACGGCCTCGCTTGGCGCGACCTCGGATTGCGCTTGAGCCGTGACGACCAGACACGGCCCCAACAAAAGCAGTGCGGCTGTAACGAGCGTTCTCGCGGCCATGTCGATCCTCCCTGCGCAAGCTCCTTAGAGATTAGACGCCCCGGAGAGGGCTAAGCTTTGTCAATTGCTATCGGCAGCCAAAGTTATAGATCTGGCGCGTGTCATCTGGATCATAGCTATGACCTTTACCTGTTTATAAGACGACGGACACACAGCCCTACTTGGCCGAATGCACCTCATTCGCATAACGGACTCTTGGCGCGTGCGGAGAACTGATTTGGCCCCGGAATGGCGACGGTATGGAATTCGACCGCACCCTCAGGTGCCGCAAGAATCACACGGACGGTGCAATGATCGGTCCGGATCAGATAATCTGGGTCGTCGAAAGTAACAGACACGATGACTTCGCCACTGCCGGCCAGTGCCAAGGCAGCCGCATCGAGCACAGCGTGCAACTCGACAACGCGCTGCCCCCAAGGCGCGCGGGCCGCATCGACTGGGTCGGCAACAAGGGTCACCGAGGCAATCGTGAGACCGGCCAAGGCCAAAGCATGTCTGGTTTTCATTGCCATGCTCCTTGCGAGTTGATCTGCGCGCCGAGCATGCTGGCAAATATTTCGTCCAGCGCAGTGGGCCCTTCGTCTTCGCGCCATTGCACACGATGTAGCCGTCCCGCCTGCAATCTTTCGATCGCGCAGTAGGGAGCGTCCAGCTCTTGCCATTCCATGACAGCGAAGCCGGCGGCGTCCAATCTTGCATGCCAGTGGGAGACGGCCCGGCGGTTGTGCAAGCTGCGTACGATTTCCAGAGTTCCGCTGGGGCGCTGTACATAGAAATTGGTTGCTCCATCCTGGCTCGCCACGACGCCTTCGCGAGTGCCATCGCTTGAGACGCAATAAGCATCGAGCTCGCGTACGAATTGGCTATCGGCGGCAGCCGGGGAAACCACCGCGCTAGCCAAAACGCAAACGCCAATTATGAATTGTCGCATCGTCTGATTCCTTCATATGAAGATTAGACGACGGGAAAGGCGATATCCTTGGCGTCGGTGGAAATCCTGCTCTCGTCACAGTGGCACAAGCAAAAGCTCAGATCAGGACGGCAGGTCGAACACGCTCAGTTCGGTAATTTCAGTGCCACGAAACAGACCCCTGATGGTAACGAGGCGGGCACTGTCGTCCGTCCATCGGAACCACCGCGTTCCGGCCAGTGGGTCGAAATTGGCCAGGACACGCTTGTCAGTCCGCTCGATGACGAACAGGTTCGTAGCATGCCCCTGATATTGCTGCAGGACCGCGAGCTTTGTCCCATCGGGGCTCGGTTCAACCCTTGCGCAATAGAGCGTATCTGAAGGGTCTTGCGGCTCGATCCGATATCGCTCGCTGCCATCGCTCGGGAAGAGGCTGGAGCTTCACATCGTGGTAGAAGGCATTGAGACCAAGGCTGAGCTTGATGCCTTGGCGACGCTGGGCTGCGACACGGCGCATGGGTCCTGTTCGGTCGACCAGGGGCTCTACCCGACACCTTAAAAATGAGTGCGGCCTGAGCGGCCAACAAGAGTTCGTTATGGCGGCTTCCGGCGTTCGTCATAGCGAACCGCAGCGGCAGGAATGGGTCGCCTTCTGACCGGCGGCCTCGGGGTGGAAAACTGTCCGTCCGCTTTTGTCCTCAATTTTGAAAAAGCTGACTTTTACTGGCGCGGCGCACTGCTGATTTGGCGGCTAGACCGACGGCATTGCTGAGAGGTTCGAGGCAGCCGTTCGGAGCTCGAAGTGGATGCCTTCGGGTCGGTAATTGATTTCAGCAGTGCCAGCCACGCTGGAAGACAAAGCGCGCTCAATCATCCGCGTACCAAAACCGCGACGTGTCGGCTCAGTCACGACGGGGCCGCCGGACTCTGTCCAAGTCATCAAGAACTCGTCGTCTTTCAGGCTCCAATCGACTTGCACCGTGCCGGTGGCATTGGACAGGGCACCATATTTGACTGCGTTAGTTGCCAACTCGTGGAGCGCCATGGTGATGGCGGTACTCGCTTGACTGGTCATTTGGACTGCGTCGCGACCAACAATGGTGATCCGCCCGCCTTCACCACGAAACGGCTTCAGTGCGCGCGCGACGGTTTCCAAAAGCGTTGCCTGATTTAACGCCTTCCCGGTCAGCACATCATGAGCCCCACCCAGAGCATCAATACGCTGATTGATTATCGTTGCGATCTCCGCTGGCCATTCGCCGCTGCGAACAGTTTGGCTGACGATGGACTGCACTGTCGCCAAGGTGTTTTTGATGCGATGACCAAGCTCTTGGGTCAGAAGTTGACGATGCGCCTCGCTCTCCTTGCGGTCGGTAATGTTGATCGACACGCCTGTCATGCTTATTGGATGGCCGACAGCGTCGTATCGAGTTTGAGACCGGATTTCGATCCAGCGGACTTCGCCAGCTGGCGTGATGGCTCGATACTCGATGTTGAACTCGCCGCCACTGGCCAGCGCATGATCCAAGGTCTCGCGCCAGCGCCCAAAGTCGTCTGGGTGAATTGATGATTGCAGGTCCTGATAGCTGAAGCTGTCGGTCGGGCCGCGACCGAAGTTGGCCTTGCAGATGCTAGACGCCACCAGCCGCTGATGTGGAATGTCCAGGCTCCAAGTCCCAAGACCGCCGGCATGCAAGGTAAACCGCAAGCGCTCTTCGCTGGCAGCCAAGTCAGCCACGCGACGCTGCACCTCCATTTCAAGTGCATCCCGGTCGGTGACCAACCGGTTCACATGCTCTCGTTCCGGCGTAACGTCGAACTAAGATGCGAAGAAGTATGTCAGCACGCCTTCATCGAAAACCGGCGACAACAGCAACCTGTTCCAGAAAGTGGTGCCGTCCTTGCGATAGTTGAGCAAGTCAATCTCGATCGGTTTGCGAGCGAATATCGCCTGACGCACTTTCTCTACGTCACTGGTGTTGGTGGCAGGTCCCTGCAAGAAGCGGCAATTGCGTCCCAGGGTTTCTTCCCGGGTGTATCCAGTCAGCTTTGCGAAAGCATCGTTGACGAAAACTATGGGGTTATCTTCCAACCGGGGGTCCGTAATGATCATCGGCATGCGCGTCGCACGCACCGCAGCCGAAAAAGGGTCGGAGCCGCTTATCGAGCGATGAATTTCTCGGTCTATCCGGTCTTCTTCCAGTTTGCTCATATGAATGATCTTGATGACGGACGGTGCTTCGAAAACGAAGGTTTATAGCGGCTGGATCACCTGTCCATAGGACTTTAAGGACACAATCACGTCCGCTGTGTCTTACGTTAGGGACACCAGTGTCGAATCGAGGTTCGAGGTTTAACCGAGCGCCAAAAAACCGGACGCCGAGTCAGTGAAGAATGGTTGAATATCAAGTGATCGACTTAAGGGGCGATCTGATCGCACCCGCGACTATGACTGTTGAAGCGAGCAGCCCGGAGAAGGCAGCCGAAGCGGCGTTGGGCATTTGCCTGGTTCGCAGCGGTGCGCGTCGAGACCTTAAGGCTCGTGTCTACTGGCAAACTAATGGCCAGCCCAAGAATATGGTTCGGCTGTACAGCCAAGTCGCAGAGCAACGCCAGCGATAGAGCGAGTGGCGGTTTCTAGAGGAACCAAAGCGCAAAGCCCGCATTTGGATATCCGGAACCTGGCGCTTGCGATCTGTTGACGCTGTCGCCGAGTGCCGGGTCCCCACCAAAGCCGCCTCGCGATCCAACAGAGATCTCGAAAGGCGGCTTTTCCATTTCCCAGCTTGAGGTTTGCGATCTGCCGAGCGACGCCTGCAACGGGAGACATCACAGACGCCGTCTTCGGAGGTTGCGCGACTACGGACGCGCCTTGCAATTTATTGAAGACCTGCTGCCTCGACTAGAGCATCAATACCACACAGCTTGATAAACTGTGGTGATGCCGGTCGTCGGTCGATTGATCACCGTTGACGGGACGTCCAACACGATCCTCCCGAGAAGTATCAGACGTCCCAAGCGCAACCCCAGAGCGTTCCCTCGCCGCGAGCTTCGCTGCGCCAACGGTCGGTGAAACCAGGCCAGCAATAATAATGCCGGCAAGGAACCGTAGTAAAGGCCCTCGGGGCGCGTGAAGGTAAAGGTTAACTTGCCGAGCAATTTAGCATTTACTCTACCATCTGTAGTGCTTCATCGCTTAGCTCCGACAGGAACCGTTTCAAATCCGGTTCAAAGGCACGTTTCGACGCTTCCTTCGGCCGCATCCAGCGACGGCTTCGCTCTTTCTTTTCGTCCCATTTCTTGAGTTCCGACGTTACCTTAACCGGGAACACAGTTGCCTGCGCCGGGGCTGAACCGCCGTCGTTGAACAGCTTGATGTAGTGGAATGTCCCGATCGGCACATGGTTAGCTTGCCCGACGACGCCAGCCTCTTCTTGGGCCTCGATGGCTGCCGCTTCGTGCGGCGCGCGCCCATCCATCAACCAGCCCTTGGGAAGCATCCATTTTCCATTGGTGCGGGAAGTGACAAGGAGGATGCGAAGCTTGCCGTCCTTGTCGACGCGCCAAGGTAGAGCAGCCACCTGCTCGCACAATTCACGCTCCGCCGCTTTTCCCATCAGGTCACGATAACTCCGCAGGCCGACTCTCCAGGAGTCGCTGCAATCACTGAGGCACGCTACCGGTTCCGATGCCTCTTCTCATCGACCTTCTTGTAAAGCCGCACCACATTGATTGGCTCATCCGCAACGCGCTGCCAATACACCTTGGCAGCGAGATCCCTAGGGGAACCGCTGCGGACCAATTCCAAGCCGAGAACCTCCGTGGCAGCCTTTTCTGGCGACTTGCCGGTGACCGTGTGTTCGGTTTTGCTGTGGGCGTCGCGCAAGTCGACGACCCGATATTCGGTGGTCATCTAAAAGAACTCCGTTCAGGCCAAGCTAGTCAGCCAACGGGATATCCTCACCAACATAGGTTAAGCCGCTGGCGCCTCGATAAGTGATGAGGCGCGGAAAGGTTCCGGCCGCACATAGCCGCTGGCAAAACGGAATTACAGATGCGGTTTGCGACGTCCGCTTTTGAGAATTTCAACCGTGCTTTGAATGGCCGGAATGGGGTCGCAAACGGACGGTCAGCTTTCGGGTGATCCGCGACGCACCTTTGTGATACTTTCGGTCAATAGTTCGATAGCCGATCAGCCGATCAGCCGATCAGCCGATCAGGCTTCGGCGCGCTTCGTCATCGGTGGTTGGAAATTTACCATTCGGGGTCAAACGATCGACAGCATCGGGAATGCTGGTCGAAAGTCGCTGCAACAATTCCTCGTGGGAAAGACCCGTGGATCGGCTCAGCTCGTCTAGGGTGTCACGACCGATGGCGGTCTCAACTTCCGTGGGCGACAAGCCCTTAGTCGGAACGCCCACGGTGGTCCAAGAATCCGCAGTTTCCTTTTGTCCAGCACCACGGAAACTGTCCAATAGATCATTGAGGCCGCCCGTCAGGATATTGCTGCTGCCGCGCTTGCCGCCGAGAAGTTCGCCGAGACCACCCAAGACTCCACCTAGGCCTTCCGGAGAACTGCCGGTGTTGTTGTTGGATAGACCCTTTAAAGCATCCTGAATTTTGTCACGGTGTTGGAAGCCGGCGACGGCTAGCAAGCCGAGCAACGCGACGAGGGAAGGGGATCGTGCCATGGAGGTTGTCCTTTGTTAAAACCCAAATCCAAACGACGGTTCTGGGACCCAAGTTCCAGCAGCCGTATCGAACGTGCAAACCGGACCACAGCAAGGTTTTGGGAGCGGATGGCACCCCTTGTGCAGGGATATCTTGAACGTGACATGATCACACCAGGGGAATGACTCTGGCTCTGCCCGTCAGAGAAATCCGGTTGTGGGAGATCATCGAAGTCCCGGAAGTGACTTTACCGGCGCCAGATGCTCCGAGAGGTCTACGCCTATATCATCCGCGAGCCCTACCGGTTGAAGATGTCACCCTCGCGCCGCTCGTGCGTTTTGGAAGGTAAGGGGGACCAGGCCCTTCTAGCGACCACTGCGTTTGGAACGGCGGAAAAGGACTGTGATATCGACCACATACGCTTAGTCGTGGGCCTGGAGCCGACTACGTTGGGTGCCCCCGATGAGCCGTGGAGATGCGGTAACCGAGTTGGCGGACCTTAACCGCATTCGGCCAGGACCCTTGCTATGGCTACAGAAGAACCCGTCGCGCCAAATCTCTGTTGCTCCAGAAAATCCGGTCCGGCGCTCGACGCTGTCTTGACGAAGGCAAGCTCCATCGTCTCCCGGGCCCGCTGAGCCGTCCCCGCCCATTGCCGTGCGACCGGCCCACGGATGAGCACCGAGCTTCCGTCGAGATGGATCATCGGAAAATCCTGGGCAAAGCTTGTGTCGCCGCTTGCCGAAACATGGCCACCGCTGGTGTTCATGGCCAGGCTTAAAGTCGAGGCTGCGGCCACTGTGGAGCCGGGCTTGCGTACCCAAAAGGCCATGGCCAGATCCCCGCCGCGGCATGCGAACTGGAACTGGGCCTTGCCGTTGTCGGCGTAGGCGATGGGCGTTGCGCCACCCTCGAACTTCCAATCGGTAGCAAGAGCAGGCGTCGACAGCAGACAGAGATACAGAAAAAGCTGTTTCAGCATCGATCTATTCAGGTTGGAGACGCGCGTACACAAAACTCAATCGCGCATCTCATTCTGGGCGAGGATGGTAAATGCAGTGATAAAATATTGGACTACCGCCGGGTTGCCGGCATAGCAGATCCTTTAGAAGCATCCTGAGGCCGAGCGCATAGGCCGAAGGTTCTCAAGTCCAATCTTCGCACACCACCACCATTACGTCGGCGACGCCGGAATGCTCTACCGTTGCTCGACTGCGGATCGCCCAGTGGCAGTGAAGCGTCGCGACATTTTGCCCGGCAACCATATGCGATGCCCGGGCTTTTTTCTCCGATAGCAAAAGGAGTCTTAGAATGAAAAAAGCAACCTTCGCACTGCTTCCCGTCGTCGCTCTTTTTGTCGCGACACCCGCAGTTGCACAGGCCCAGGCCCCGTGGGCCGAGCTGGATGACAATGCGCAGGTAGCTGCATTCAACAGCACGGTTGACCAGGTAGAGGACTGGGATCTTTATGACGCAGCCGGCACCAAAACTGGTGAAATCGAGGCCGTGCTGGGAACCGATGCGACCACCGCGACCGCCCTAGTTGTAGATTTCGAGCAGGCCGCTGGTTACGTTGATGGCGATGTGATCGTTCCGATCGACCAATTTACCTGGGAAGCCAATCGACTGTCGCTCGCAATCGAGCCCACCGCCGCGCAGCAGCTCGAGCTCTGGAACGACTAACCCCAAACGGAACGAAACAAAATTAACCCGCGCTCAGGCGCGGGTTTTCATTGAGTGCTTTTGTTTCAAGCGCATTGGAGGAGCTTAGGAGCGTCGATAATTATCCGTCCAAAGTTGCCACTCAAGTCCCTGCCGCACGTTGACCCGAAAACGAGGGCTCTGAGTGAAGCAACATCTACAAAGCGTTGACGAGCTACAAGCAATCCTTGATGAGACGGTCCTCGAAGTAAAAGACCGCGCTGAGCAGATTTATATCTACGCAAAAGAGGCGGCGGACGAGCACGACAAACCGGCTCCTCGCAAAGTGGACTTCGCAAAATTCGGTCTGTCTGTATTTACCCGAGACGGCGATCTCATCCAGGCTGGCGACGCATCTACCGCTTTTCCGATCCAGTCCATTTCAAAGGTATTCGCGCTGGAAGTGGCGCTGCAAAGACACGGTGACAAGCTCTGGAAGAGAGTTGGCCGAGAGCCTTCGGGTGACGCCTTCAATTCAATTATTGATCTCGAGCGCTACAAAGGCGTGCCGCGAAACCCCTTCATAAATGCTGGCGCCCTGGTCGTAGTCGACTCGCTTCTCGATGCTGAAGCTGAAGCTGAAGCTGAAGATGCAAATGGCTCGGTAATGAGCTTCGTAAAACAGCAGCTAGACAACGAAGCCGCCACCTTTAACGCCGACGTCCTAGAAAGAGATCGCTCAAGCGGCGATCTCAATCGGTCCTTGCTGTTTATGGCGAAACACCACGACAATCTGCGCCATAAGGTTGATGACGTGATGGAAGCCTATGTGCATCAGTGCGCTATCTCTCTCGATTGCGCCGGGCTGGCCAAGGCGGGACGCTTCCTTATGCACGAGGGTTCGGGTGCGAGATCAGACCGAGGATTTCACGCATCTCGGCGCGCCCGACGCATTCTTTCAATTATGATGACATGCGGTATGTACAACGGCTCCGGAGACTTCGCCTTTCGGGTAGGCCTGCCAGCAAAATCGGGT
>Ga0070668_100000532_pt1 | contig 25365 bp, 23 predicted proteins | sample KBSS43metaG_FD_64661 | JGI IMG/M metagenome (GOLD analysis project Ga0070668, IMG submission 64661) | Switchgrass rhizosphere microbial communities from Kellogg Biological Station, Michigan, USA - KBS S4-3 metaG | ecosystem: Host-associated > Plants > Roots > Rhizosphere > Soil ...
CCGCAGGCGATGGTGATGAACAGGAACGGGAACAGCGACCCCGAGAACACCGGCCCGCTGCCGTCGATGAATCGTGTGGTGGCCGGCATCGCGAGCGTGGGTGCGACGAAGTAGATGCCAATGGCCAGCGCGACGATGGTGCCGATCTTGAGGAAGGTCGACAGGTAATCGCGCGGTGCGAGCATGAGCCACACCGGCAGGCTCGCGGCGACGCCGCCGTAGATGATGAGCGCCCAGGCGAGCTGGGTGCCGGTCAGCGTGAAGATGGGCGCCCACGTGGCGCTCTCCGCCACGTCGCGTCCGTACACGATCGACAAGAGCAGCAATACCACGCCAAAGATCGACGCCTCGCCCACGCGGCCCGGACGGATCACGCGCATGTACAGGCCCATCAGGAGCGCGATGGGGATGGTCGCCGCGATGGTGAACAGGCCCCATGGGCTGCTCGTCAGCGCCTTTACGACGATGAGGCTCAGCACCGCGAGAATGATGATCATGATCACGAGCACGCCGACCAGCGCAAGCGAGCCCGGGACGTTGCCGAGCTCCATCTTGATCATCTCGCCCAGGGACTTGCCGTCTCGGCGCACCGATGCGAAGAGGACGATGAAGTCCTGCACCGCGCCCGCGAACACGACGCCGGCGAGGATCCACATGGTGCCGGGCAGATAGCCCATCTGAGCGGCCAGCACCGGCCCCACGAGCGGCCCTGCGCCCGCGATCGCGGCGAAGTGATGGCCGTACAGCACCCACTTGTTCGTGGGGACGTAGTCCATGCCGTCGTTGTGGCGCAAGGCGGGCGTGATGCGCGAGTCGTCGAGCCCGAGAACGTCCTTGGCGATGAACTTGCTGTAGAACCGGTACGCGATGACGTACACGCAGAGTGCCGCGGTGACGAGCCAGACCGCGCTGACCGTCTCGCCGCGCCCCAGCGCGAGCGCCCCGAACGAAAAGGCGCCAACGATCGCCACCGCGATCCAGACGACAACCGACGTGAGCTTGCCCATCACCCCTCCTTCGCGCTTGTTGTGCACCCGACAAAGCGTACCCTACAACTGACGCCGGATCGGGGCAATACTACGCGCGCGACGCGAGGCGTCGAGTTAATGAATGTCGCAGTGCAGCATTACCGCGGTACTCAGGACGACCCCAGCCTCGCCCGCACATCGCGCAGGCGCGCGAGGCTGTTCACCACCGTCGGTACCTGGTTCAGCCCTTCGAGGTAGTCGTAGATGTACGCCAGCACGGCGTAGATCGCACCCGCCGTGAACGCCGGCGACTGCGTGAAGTCCACGAGGATCAACACCAGGGCGACGATCGTGGCCAGCTCGGTCACGCCCCACGTCCAGGACTCGGTGTCGGAGAGACGCACGCGCCATCGACGCAGGAGCCTGAAGTGGCGGCGCACGCGGAACGCGCTGCCGGACTCGATGTCGTCGACCTCGCGCTCGATCTGGTTGTTGATCGTGCGGTTGAGCCTGAGCGCGCGCCCCCAGTACCACGCGTTGACGACGAACATCGGCAGCAGCACGGCCATCGCGATGAACCCGGCGTCGACGTCGTACGTGAAGAGCATCGCGAGCGATCCGACGACGGCGAGCACGTTGTGGACCATCGCCGGCACTTCCTTTTCGAAGAAGCCGACGACGTCGCGCACCATCTCCACGCGCGCGGAAACCTTGCTCGTGCCGTGGCCCTGCTCCTGCTGTTCGCCCACGATGTGCGAAGCCACGTCTGCATACAGGCCCATGAATACGCGCGTGTCGATACGCTGGCGCGCGAAGGACAGCGCCAGGTGTACGAGCCACACGGCCACGAGCCACGTGAGTCCCGTGAAGTCGCGCTTGAGGAGATCGTCGACGGCAAGTCCCGTGAGCGCCGGATAGGCGAGCGTGCACACGTTCTCGAGGAGCGTCAGCGTGTAGGTGCGCGCGACGGCGGCACGCCGCGCGCGGATGATCTGCGCGATACTCATGGGCTCGCGATGCTAGCAGTCTCCTCATGTAGGATCACGGCATGAACCTGCTCGAACTGCGCGCGATCGAAAGCTGGCACGCCCACGTCTACTTCGACGCACAAAGCCGCGACGCGGCTTGGGCGTTCCGTGAAGTCGTGGCGGCGCATTTCGGCGACCGGATCGAGCTCGGGCGCTTTCACGAGCGCCCGGTCGGCCCCCACCCGGCGTGGAGCTACCAGATCGCGTTCCTGCCCGCGCAGTTGCCCGAAGTCGTGGCGTGGCTCGCGCTCAACCACGGCGCGCTCGACGTGTTTGTGCATCCGAACACGGACGACGAGCTGCGCGACCATCGCGACAGCGCGATCTGGATCGGCAAGAGCTACGCGCTCGACCTGCGCGCCGTCGGTGGCTGAACGTTACCCGAGCTTGCCGACGTACTTCTCCAGGAGCACCCACGCCTCGTTGCCGACCTTGCCGCGCCACTCCTGGTAGAAGCCGGCCGTGCGCAGCTTGGCGCGGAAGCTGTCGATGTCGGGCTTGGTGAACGCCATCCCCTTCTTTTCAAGATCGGCCTGCAGCGATTGGTCGAGCTTGGCGAGGTCGTCGCGCTCGAGCAGCGCCACGTCGTTGAACGACTTCGCGACCACGGCCTTGATGTCGTTCGGCAACCGGTTCCACGAGTTGGGATTGGCGCAGATCCAGTAGCCATCCCACACGTGGTTGGACATCGCGCAGTTCTTCTGCACTTCGTAGAACTTGCCGGCGTCGATCACCGACAGCGGATTCTCCTGTCCATCGACGACCTTGGTCTGCAGCGACGTGTACACCTCGCCGAACTGCATGCTGACGGGCGAGGCGCCGAGCGCCGTGAACAGCGACACGAGGGCCGGCGCCCCGGGCACGCGAAGCTTCTTGCCCGCGAGGTCCTCGGCCTTCATGACCGGTGTGTTGGACGTGATCTGTCGGAAGCCCAGGTCCCAGCGCCTTTCCATCGGGACGAGCCCCGCCTTCGCGGCGATCTGTGCGCGCACGTAGTCCCCGAGATCCCCGTCCATCGCGGCCCACACTTGCGTGTAATCCTTGAACGCGAAGCCCATGCCGTTGACGGCAGCCACCGGCAGGATCGACGCAAGGATGAGACCCGCGGGTTGCACGAAGTCGACGGCGCCGCTGCGTGCCTGCGACAGGAGGTCGTTGTCGCCGCCCAACTGGCTTGCCGGGAAGATCGTGAGCTTCATGCGGCCGTTGGTGCCCTTGTCGATGCGCTCGGACACCTCGAGCAGGCGCTTGTGGAACGGATGGCCTGCGGGACTCGAATGCCCCATCTTGTATTCGAACTCGGCCGCGCGCGCGGGCCCGCTCGGCAGCATCGCCGCCGCGGTCAGCGCCGTCGAGGCCGCGACGAAACGGCGGCGGGTGACGTTGTTGCCCATGCTCTCCTCCTATTTTTGGATGAATCCCACCGACAGCCATGGTACCGCCGCCACGATGATCACGCCGAGCAGCAGCACGCCGAGGTAGACCCAGATGTGCCGGATCGCCTTGTCGGGATCGGCGCCGCCGATCGCGCAGGTGATGTAGAAGCCGATACCGAAGGGCGGTGTGAACAGGCCGACCCCCATCGCGAGGATCGCGATCATCGAGTAATGCACTTCCGAGACGCCGAATTGCTTGGCGATGGGGAACATCAGGGGCGCGAACAGCACGACGGCCGGCAGCCCTTCGAGCACACAACCCAGCACCGCAAACAACAGGATCGACAGCGCGATGAACGTGAACCTGCCGCCCGGCATGCCGCTGATGGCTGCGGCGAGCGATTGCGAGAATCCCGATTGCGTGATCGCCCATGCCATCGCCGTGGCCGCGCCCACCACGATCAGGATTGCGCCGGACAGGGACGCCGACTGGATGAGCACGCGGCCGAGCTGATTCCACTGGAGCTTGCGATACACGAGCGCGCCGACGATGAAGGAGTACGCGATGCCGATGGTCGACACCTCGGTCGCGGTAGCGACACCTTCGATCACCGCGCTGCGGATCACGAACGGCAGTAGCAGCGCGGGCAGCGCGACCAGCAGTGCACGCCCGATCTCGCGTCGCGTGGCGCGCGCCGATTGCGTGACGTTGGCGCTGCGCGAGCGATACCACACGAGCGCGCACAGCATGAGGCCGATCACGAGCGCCGGCAGGAGGCCGCCCTGGAAGAGCGCCGCGATCGATACGCCGGTCACCGATCCGATTGCGATGAGAATGAGGCTCGGCGGCACGGTCTCGGTTTGCGCACCGGTCGCCGCCAGCAGTGCGGCAAGCTCCGCCCGGTCCGCACCGCGCTTTTCCATCTCGGGGAACAACGCGGGCGCGACAGCCGCCATGTCGGCGGCCTTCGATCCCGAGATGCCCGACACGAGGTACATCGCGGCCACCAGCACATAATGCAGGCCATTGCGGACATGGCCGAGCAGGCTCGCGAGGAAACGGATGATGTACGCTGCCATCCCGGTGATCTCGAGCAGGTAGCCCAGGAACACGAAGAGCGGGATCGACAGCAGGATGAGGTTCGACATCCCGGCTTCGAGACGCGCGACGACGACGGACGTCGGCAGGTGCGTGCCGAGGGCGAGGTACGCGAAGGTCGCGACGCCGAACGAGAACGCGATCGGCACGCCGGCGAACACCGTGAGCGGCACGACGCCCAGGAAGAAGATCACGAGGTTGACCTTGCCGAGCGTGAGGAACCAGGGGCGCAGCAGGTAGAGCACGAGGCACGCCGCGACCACGACGCCCAGGCCGATCAGCACGGAACGCAGCGGCATTTGCGCGAGCCGCACGACCAGGAACAACGCCATCACCACGAGCGCCACGGGCATCGCCGCGGCGCGCCAGCTCGACGAGATCTCGAGTGTGGGCGTGACGACGATGAGCTCCATCTTGACGTGCTCGATGGAGGCCGGCAGCACGACGAGCACGAACGCGAGCATCACCGCGAGTGCGAATGGCTCGGCGAGCGCGCGTGTCCGCACCGGGAGCTTGTTGACGACGGTGTTCATGCGCAGGTTCTCGCTGCGCCGGATGGCGAGCGCGGCGCCGAGCATGCCGAGCCAGAGAAAGAGTGTCGACGCGAGCTCGTCCGACCACACGAGCGGCTTGTGCAGCAGATAACGCCAGATCACGCCGGCGAACAGGATCAGCGTCTCGACGACCAACAGCACGACGCAGATCGTTTCGAGCGCCCGGCCGACGGCGCGGTCCACCGCCGCGACGATCGGCGGGCTGCGCGTCAGCGGCAGCGCGCTAGGCTCCTCCGCCATGCGCCGCCTGGACGGAGGACACGAACTCCTCGAGCTCGCGGTTGAAGCGCTCGGTGTGCTCGATGAAGGGCGAGTGGCCGCAGTCTTCGTACCACGACAGGCGCGAGCCCCGGATCGCCGCCGCAGTCATCTCGGCCGCCGCGGGCAGGATGAGCGCGTCGTTGCGGCCGTGCGCGACGAGCGTCGGCACCGTCACTTTCTCCAGCGCAGCGCGCGTGTCGGCCATGCTCGTCGACCAGCCGGAGATCGCCTCGCGGATCTCCTGCGGGCAGATGACGTTGTAGGCGAGAGCCACCGCGAAATCGTCGTCGGACAGCGGGCGGTGGAAGCATGCGCGCAGGAAGGCGACGTGCGCGTCGATGCGCTTGGCGAGCGTGTCCGGGCGGCCCTCGATGTTGGCTTGCGACGCGGGCGCGATGATCGACGGATCTTCGAACGGCCTCGACGAAACGAAGTGAAGTCCGCTGATCGCTGCGTCGCCGTAATGCATGAGGTATTGGCGCAGCACGCGCCCGCCGAGCGACCAGCCGACGAGGACGGGCTTGGCGAGCCCTGTCCCGTCGATCACCGCCTGTAGTTCGTCCGCCCAGCGACGGCTCTCGCGATAGAACACGGGGTCGAAGGGCTTCTCCGACTCGCCGTGCCCGCGCAGGTCGTAAGCGACGAGCCGGAAACGCTGCGCGAGGCTGCTCGCGAACTGCGGCAGGAACGACAGGTGCGATTGCGCGAGGCCGTGCACGAACAGGATCGGCCAGCCTCGCGGATTGCCCCACTCGCGCACGGAGATGTCCAAGCCGTCGGGTGCCTTGACCCACGTGTGTCGATCCGACGGCCAGCGGCTGGGGGCCCGCGCATGAAGCGCAGGGGCCATGAAGCGATTCCTCCGGCGATGCCCGAGGTCGACGGCCCCGGGTCTTGTTCGACGCAAGCGCGCATTCGAACACATCCGCACCGCGCGGTCCATCGCTTACGTTTCGAGCAGCTTGCGCAGCTCCGTCTTCAGGACCTTGCCGTAGTTGTTCTTCGGCAGCTCCGCGACGAACCGGTAGTGCTTCGGCCGCTTGAAGCGCGCGATATGGTCGAGGCACAGCGCGTCGAGGTCCTCCGGCGTGACGTCGCCGACGACGAAAGCGACGACGGCCTCGCCCCACTGCGCGTCGGGCATGCCGACCACGCTCACTTCGCGCACGCCCGGGTGCGCGAGGAGCACCTCCTCCACTTCGCGCGGATAAATGTTCGAGCCGCCGGAAATGATCACGTCCTTGGAGCGGTCCTTGAGCGTCAGGAAGCCGTCCGCGTCGAGGCATCCGACGTCGCCCGTGTGAAGCCAGCCATCGCGCAACGTCGAGGCGGTCGCCTCGGGATTGTTCCAGTAGCCCCGCATCACCGTAGGCCCCCGTGCACAGACTTCGCCCACTTCGCCGACGGGCAGGTCGCCGCCGGCATCGTCGCGGATGGCGATCTCGACGTTGATCTGCGCGTAACCCACCGACTGCAGGCGCTCACGGCGACGCGGATGCGCCCTATCGGCAATGACGTGCTGCGGCAACACGGTGATCGTCATCGGCGACTCGCCCTGGCCGTAGATCTGCGCGAACCGCGGGCCCATCACGCGAATCGCTGCCTCGATGTCGGCAAGATACATCGGGCCGCCGCCGTACACGATCCTGGCGATGGCGTCGCCGGCGCCGGGCCGCGTGCGGCATGTGTCCACGATGCGGTTGACCATCGTCGGCGCGGCGAACATCGCGAGACCCGGAAATGCCCGCGCGACGTCGAGGACTTCGTCGGCATCGAAACCGCGCGAGCGCGGCACGGCGTTGATCCCGCCGCGCGCGACGTAGGCGAAGTTGTACAGGCCCGAGCCGTGCGAGAGGGGCGCGGCATGAAGGAGTGCGTCGCCGGGCTCGACGGGCTGAACCTCCGACAGATAGGCGAGCGTCATCTCGACGAGATTGCAATGGGTGAGCATCACGCCCTTCGGACGGCCGGTCGTGCCGCTCGTGTAGAAGAGCCATGCGAGGTCGGACGGAGCGCGCGGCTCGATGGTCCGTGACGCGCGTCCGCGATAGTCCTCGATTGCGTCGAGCCGGAGCCCGCGGCAGGAGTCGCCTCGGGCGGCAAGTGCCTCCTCGTTCCCGGCGTCGATCCAGCACGCAATGGCGCCGCTGTTCTCGAGCACGAAGTCGACCTCGCGCGGATGGAGCTTGGCGTTCACAGGCACCACCACCAGCCCGGCAACCCAGGCGGCCCACATCGCTTCGAGGTAGTGCGGGTGATTGGCCGCGTAGAGGGCGATGCGGTCGCCGGGCCGCGCCCCGAGGTCGCGGCACAGGCCTTCCGCGAGGCATCCTGCCCGCGAGCGGAACTGCGCGAAAGTCGCGACGACCTCCTCGCCGAAAGCGAGCGCGGGCCGTTCGCCGAAGGCGAGCGCGCTTCGCTCGAGCCATTGCGCTACGTTCATCGTGTCCGAGAGCTTAACGCAGCGGCGGCGCCGAGCCCTTGACATTGATTTAATTTAATGTAAACTCAAATTAATCCATGGCTGCCCGCACCCGCCCTTATAACGCCGAGAGTCGCCTGCGCAAGCAGGCCGAGCTCCGCGCGCACATCGCCGAAGCCGCCGCGGCGCTGCACGCGCGCAAGGGCGCCCTGGCGACGAGCTACGCGGACATCGCGGGCGAGGCGAAGGTGTCGCTGCCCACCGTGTACGCACACTACCCGACGCTCGACGCGCTGCTCGACGGCTGCACGCGCCACGTCGCCGCGCGCGCCCCCGCCCTGCCGGTCGATGGGATCCTCGCCGCGCAGACGTTGCGCGACGCGGCCGAGCAGCTGGTCGACGCGATGGAGCAGCAGCATCTCCATTACGAGCCCTGGCTGTCGTGGCGCGAGGACCGCGCTATCCCCTTCCTGGCCGACCTCTCCGCGCGCGTGCGCGAATCGTCGGCCGCCTTGATCGGACGCGTGATCCGGCAGCATCTGGGGCCGGGCGCGCACCGCGAACTGGTCTCCGCCTGGGAGACCGCGCTTTCCTTCGATGCCTGGCACCGCCTGGCGCGCTGGCACCGCCTTTCGCGCCCGGCCGTGCGGCGCACGATCCTTCAATGGCTTAACGTAACGAGGAGCAAGACATGACGTCTTCCGCTGCCGCGTCGATCCACGAGATCGCGCCCGACACGTACCGCATCAACATTCCGCTGCCCGACGCGATGCCGGGCGGGTTCTCCTTCAATCAATACCTCGTCCTCGACGAGAAGCCCCTCCTCTTCCACACGGGGCCGAAGAAGCTCTTCCCGCTGATCCGCGCGCAGATCGAGACGGTGATGCCGCTCGCCAGGCTTCGGTACGTCGCGTTCTCTCACTTCGAGGCCGACGAGTGCGGCAGCCTGCCGGAATTCCTCGCGGCGGCGCCCGAGGCACGCCCGGCGTGCAGCGACATCGCGGCCATGGTGTCGGTGAGCGACTTCGTCGACGTTCCGCCCATCGGCATGCGCGATGGCGAGGAGCTCGAGCTCGGCCGGCACACCGTCGTCTGGCAGTCCGCGCCCCACCTGCCGCACGGATGGGAGTGCGGGTTCCTCTACGACAAGACGACGCGCCTCCTGTTCTCCGGCGATCTCTTCACCCAGCCAGGCATCGGGGAGCGCCCGATCGTCGAAGACGACATCCTCGCGCCGAGCGAGGCGTTCCGGCGGCAGATGGACTACTACGCGCATGCGCCGGACACGGGCAAGCTCATCGACAAGCTCGCGGCGCTGGAACCCGCGTACCTCGCGTGCATGCACGGCAGCGCGTGGCGCGGCAACGGCGGCGCGCTGTTGCGGGACCTCGGCAAGTCGCTGGCCGTTTAGGGGCTCCGTCCTACTCCGCCAAGGAGCGTGCGCCGACAACGCAATCGGAAAATTGCGTCGTGTAGGGGGCGTGTCGTCGCCGCGATGCTATGCCGATGCTCGCGACCGCAACCACAATACGCGCTCCCTCGACCGACGTCGCAACCCCGACGCTCGTGACACATTGTCCGCACGGCCCGGCATCGGGCCACGACCGCGAGTCGCGCGCGAACGTCGCCAGGCGCCTCGCGCAGGTGATGCACTGGCAGTACGGCGGCGCGTACGACCCCGGGGTCCGCTACGGAGCGCCGCTCTACGTCGTTCCGCACGATGCGCTGCTGACCGACCAGGCGGCGGTGCTCGGCATCCGCGGGCCGCACGACCTCTTCGGCGGCGTGGTGCCGCACGCCTTCATCGCGACCAAGGCCATTACCCATCCGCTGCTCGCGCCTGACGCGGCCGCGCCGGTGGGATGGTCGCACGCGTGCGCCGAGCTCATGGGCGGCGCCGCGCTGCGCGGGTACACCGCGTTCGAACGCGGCGATGCCAAGGCCGCGGCGCGCGAGCTGTTGCGCGACGGGCCCGTTCGCATCAAGAGCGTGCTGGGCATCGGCGGCGCGGGCCAGCACCTCGTGCGCACGGAAGAGGAGATCGATGCCGCGCTTGCCGCCATCGGCGACGACGAGCTGGCGCTCGCCGGCGTGGCCATCGAGGAACACCTCGAGAATGCCGTCACCTACAGCGTGGGCGCGGTGACGCTTCCCGGCATCGAGATCGCCTATTGCGGCACGCAAACGTGCGTTCGCAACCCGCGCGGGCACGACGTGTACGGCGGCTCGACGCTGGACGTGATACGAGGCGGCTTCGATGAACTGCTGGCGGCGGGCCTGCCGCAGCTGTGCTTCGACGCCGTCGAGCTCGCGCAGGCGTACGACGCCGCGGCGTTCGAGGCGTATCCCGAGGCTTATGCGTCGCGACGCAACTACGACGTGCTCTTCGGCCGCGACGCGGCGGGGCGCCTGCGCGCGGGCGTGCTCGAGCAGTCGTGGCGCATCGGCGGCGCGAGCGGTGCCGAGGTAATGGCGCTCGACGCCTTCCGGCGCGACCGCCGGCGGTTGCGTATCCGCTGTGCTACCGTCGAAGTGTACGATGACGATGGTGTCGTCCCCGACGGCGCCTTCGTCTACTACCGCGGCGTCGACGCTTACGCCAGCCCCCTCACGAAGTACGCGCTCGAACTCGATGCCCAACACGCGTGACGATGCGGTCGAGATCGCGGTCGACGACCAGTGCATCGCCGGCACGCTGGTCACGCCGGGCACGCTCATTCCGGGCGTCCTGTTTGTGCACGGCTGGGGCGGCAGCCAGCAGCAATACGTGGCGCGGGCGCGCGAAGTGGCGGCGCTCGGCTGCATCTGCCTGACCTTCGACCTGCGCGGCCACGCACGCACCGTCGAGCAGCAGAAGACGGTCACCCGCGAGCAGAACCTCCACGACGTCATCGCCGCGTACGACGCGCTCGTGCGGCAGCGCGGCGTCGACCGGTCGTCCATTGCCGTCGTCGGCAGCAGCTACGGCGGATATCTGGCAGCCATTCTGTCGGCCCATCGCCCGGTGCGCTGGCTCGTGCTGCGCGTGCCGGCGCTATACAAGGACTCGGAGTGGAAGACGCCGAAGGACCAGCTGCGCAAGCTCCAGCAACTCGAAGCCTACCGGCGCCTTCCGGTGAAGTCCGACGAAAGCTGCGCGCTCCTCGCATGCGCGCAATTCAGGGGCGACGCGCTGGTGGTGGAGTCGGAGCGCGACGCGATCATCCCGGCGCAGGTGGTGACCAACTATCGCGACGCGCTCGGCGGCGCGGCGTCGCTCACCTACCGGCTGATGTCGAACGCGGATCATGCCTTGAGCAGCGACGCCGAGCAGCAGTGCTATACGACGCTCCTCGTGCACTGGCTGTCGGAGATGATCAAGGGCGCGCGCGCCGAGTCGCAGACGACGCCGGTCATCGCGAAGGCGCCCAAGGTCGAGGTCACTGCTCTACAGTAATGCCGGCCGCCTTGATGACCGGGCCGAATCGGTCGTAGTCCCTCTTGATCTCGCTTTGGAAGGCTTCGGGCGGCCCCGGCGTGACGCGCACGCCGAGCGCGAACATCTTCTCCTTCATCTCCGGGGTGTTGAGCGACGCATTCAGCTCCGCATTGAGCCGGTCCACGACGGGTCGGGGAATCTTTGCGGGCCCGATGAGGCCGATCCACGACATCACCACGACGTCCGGCACGCCGCTCTCGACCACCGTCGGCACATCCGGCAGCGATGGCCAGCGCTCGGCGCTCGACACGACGATCGGGCGCAGCTTGCCCGATTTCACGAGGGCCATGCCGCCCGCCACGGACGCCATCCCGATCGGGATGTGGCCGGCCATCGCGTCGGCCATCGCCGGCCCGCCGCCCTTGTACGGCACGTGCATGAGATTCGCGCCCGTCTTCTGCACGATCAGCGTGGCGATGAGGTGCTCGTTGCTCCCGGTGCCCGACGTGCCGTAATCCAGGCCTTTCGGCGTCTTCTTCGAGAGCGCGATGAGCTCCTGCAGTGTCTTCGCTTCGACAGCGGGATTCACCGTGAGGATGAACGGGTAGTCTCCGATCTTGCCGATCGGCGTGAAGTCCTTGGTCACGTCGAACGGCATCTTGGCGAACACGAACGGGTTGATCGTGAGAACGCCGTTGTACACGAGCATGATCGTGTAGCCGTCGGGCTCCGATTGCGCGACGTACAGGCCCGCGATGTTGCCGGTCGCGCCAGGCTTGTTCTCGACGACGACCTCCTTGGACAGCCGCTTGGACAGCGCCTCGGCGACGAGGCGGGCCGCCGCGTCCGACACGCCGCCCGGCGGGAACGGCACGATCATGTGGACAGGCTTGCTCGGGTAGGCGGCTTGCGCGAGCGCGGGCACAGGCAGCGCGGCGGCGAGCGCGCACGCGGCCGCGACGAGAGTGCGGCGGCATTGATCGATCGACATGATTCCTCCTTGTCAGGCGGCTTGCGACAGCGTGGACGCCACGTCGATCGTGGTCGTTCGCCGCATGTCGCGAGGCTGGTCCGCGGGATAGCGCCGGCCACGATGCATGGTCACGCGGTTGTCCCACATCACGAGGTCGTAGCGCTGCCATTTGTGCGCGTACACACGCTCGCGCTGCGTTGCGTGCTCGGTGAGCTCGCGAAGCAGCGCACGCGCCTCGGGCAGCGGCCAACCGGTGATCGCGCCGCCGTGCGACGAGAGGTACAGCGACAGCCTTCCGGTGGAAGGGTGCCGGCGCACGAGGCGCTGCTGCACGGGCGCGAATTTCTTCTCCTCCTCTTCCGTGAAGCGGAAACCCAATTCGCCGCGCGAGTAGAGACGGCTGTGCTCGCACAGCATGTCGCGCACGAGCGCCTTGGTGTCCGCGTCGAGGGTGTCCCACGCGGCGCGCATGTCCGCGAACTCGGTGTCACCCCCCCGGTCGGGAATGGCGCGCGCCAGCAAGAGCGAGAACTTCGCGGGAACGGGTTTGTACGAGCTGTCCGAGTGCCACAGGAGATTGCCGAGCTGGAACAGGCGCTGGCGGTCGTCGCGCGGCAGCGGCTTCCCGTCGCGGTCGAGGTTCGACACGTCGTTGATCTCGGCGGGGATGCGACCCAGTTGCACGTTGTCGCCGGGAACGCTGAAGAACGGCTCGAGGTCGCCCAACTCGCGCGTGAACGCGATCTGCTGCTCGTTCGTGATGTCCTGCGCGCGGAACACGAGAACGCCGAACTGATCGATCGCCTGCTCGATGCGCGCGCGATCCGCAGGAAGCAGCCGCTGGCGCAAATCGATCCCGGTCACGACGCCCGCGAAGTCGGGACGCGCCGGATCGGCCGGCGCAACGTTCATCCCCATGCTCTCCTCCTACAGGTAACGCAGGCCCAGGCGCGCAACGATCTCCATGAGCTCGGCGAGCCACGCCTTCTTGTTCGCGACCTGGATGGCCACGGCTCTCTCGCCGTCGCCTTCCTCGATTGCCTTCAACATGCTGGTGTGCGCGACGGTCGTCCGCAACGGCGGCTTGCGTAGTCGCAGCGTGAACATGCGGACGCGATGCGACTGCTCGAGCAGGTTTTCGCAGATACGCGCGAGACGATTGTTTCCGGCCGACACCACGAGCCCCATGTGGAAGCGGTCGTTCGCCGCCGCCCAGGCGTCGAGGTCGCCCTTGCCAAGCGCGCGGCGCATCTCCGACACGTGACAACGCAGGGCCTTCACGTACGGCGCGCGGTCCGCCCGCGAGGCAAGCGCGTAGGCGGCCTGCGACTCGAGCCACTGCATGATGTCGTGCACTTCGCGGATATCCTCGACCGTAAGCGGCACGATGCGGATTCCGCGGCGCGGAACGATTGCGATGAGGCTCTCGTTCTGCAGCTGAACCAGCGCCTCGCGCACCGGCGTGCGGCTCACGCCGACCGTGCGTGCAAGATCCTCCTCGAGCAGGTACTCCCCGCCGTGCACGCGGTTGTCGAGCACCAGCTGCTTGATTTGGCGGTAAGCGCGCTCCGCGAGCGCGGTCAGGCGGGCGCTGCGCTGGGGGAGCTCGATGACGTTGGCGGGTGCCGCTGCGGCCACTGTTCAAAGTCCTGGAAGCCAAACAGCGGATATCTTAATGCATACGTTATTTTATGCAACAGCGTTCACGCTCGTGAACGAGGCCGGGACGCGCGATCGTAGGATGCCTCGACCAGCGCGCGCAGGTAATCGCCGGGAAACGAAGCCACGTTCACGATCGTGATCCAACCGTAGCGGCCGCGATAGCGTGCCGGCCTGACCCCCGGTATCTCGGTGAGTTCCACGAAGCGATCGGGCGTCACCCGCACGCTGAAACGCCAGCGCTCGGGCTCGCTCGTCTTGAAGTACGCGAACTTCCGCCCCCGCACGGAGTAGACGAGCCAGTTGTACGGCGCGCCCGAGTCCACCTCGACCGCGCCGGACATGCTGCGGCAGTGACGCTTGAGCTGCGCTACGTTCATGCAGCATTCAGAAGCGCCAGCGTCCTTTCGTCTTCGGCGTCTCCATAGAACTTGCCGAGCGCGGTGCGCAACGCGGCGTTGCCGGGATCGGCGGCGAGGAAGAGCGTGAGGCAGGAGCGGTACTTCACGGCGTCGACGGCGCCCAGCACGCGCTCGGCGTTCGATTCGGGCAGCGCATTCATCGCGACGACGCACGCCATGAGCCGCGGCCCGAGGATGGGGTGGGCAAGATACGCCCGCGCCTCGGCGACCGACGCGATGCCGTAGCTCGTTGCCATCCCGCTCGAGCCCAGTCCGCGCAGTTGCGGCAGGATGTACCACATCCAATGCGTGAGCTTGCGCCCGCCGGTGAGCTCCGCGAGCGCGCGCTCGTAGCTGCCGCGCTGCGCGTCCTCGAAGCGCCGGAGATCGAAGGGATCGTCCGCCATCGTCGGCTCATGATACCCCCGCGATTTGCTGGACCGCCGCGAATGCCGCTATTCTTTCGACCCACCGCCACCGACAGGAGCCTTGCATGACCATCGCTGTCCGCCTCGCCGCCGTGATCTTCGCCTGCGTGACCACGAGCGCCCTCGCGCAGACGTCCGCGCCGCAATACGGCGACGAGATCTACCGCCCGAACATGGGGCAAACCGGCAAGGACGTGATCTGGATTCCCACCCCCGACACGCTCGTGACCAAGATGCTGCAGGCGGCGAAGACCACCGAGAACGACGTCGTGTACGACCTCGGCGCGGGCGAAGGCAAGATTCCCATCGCCGCCGCGCGCGAATTCAAGGCGCGCTCGGTCGGCATCGAGTACAACCCCGACATGGCGGCGCTCGCCAAGCGCAACTCCGAGCGCGCGGGCGTCGCGGACAAGGTGAAGATCATCGCAGGCGACATCTTCGAGAACGACTTCTCCGAAGCCACCGTGGTCACGCTGTACCTGCTGCCCGAGCTCAACTTCAAGCTGCGCCCGTCGATCCTCAAGATGAAGCCGGGCACGCGCGTCGTCTCGCACGCGTTCAACATGCGCGACTGGGAGCCGGACGACGTCATTTACGACAACGAGCGCGAGGCGTTCCTGTGGATCGTACCCGCAACGATCGCAGGCAAATGGCAGTTCGACGAAGGCGGCGGCGGCTTCAAGGGCACGCTCGAGCTCATCCAGGCATACCAGCGCGTGGGCGGCAACATGATGATGGGCAAGCAGGCGGCGCCGATCATGGGGCCGAAGCTTCTGGGCAACAACTTCTCGTTCTCGTTCATCAACACCGACGGCGCGATGCGATCCGTACGCGGCAAGTTCGACGGCGAAAAGTTCGATGGCTGGATGCGGCTCGACGGCTACGACACGCCCATCTCCGCAAGGCGCACCGCGACGACGCCGCGCAAGGCTTAGATGAACGACCCCCACGCTCGCTTCGCTCGCCGCCCCCGGGGGGAGGCCCGTCAGTGGCTTGGGGCGGCCCCGCGCCACTGACGTGATCGACCCGGTCATCACCTACGCCTTCCTGGGCGTCGGCCTCTTCGGGCTCGCGTTCGCGTTCGTGCTCGCACGGAGCCCGATCCGCTTGCTGCGCGCGGGCGGCAAGGCCGAGGGAACGGTCACGGGGAACAACGAGCAGGCGATCAGCAGCAGCAAAGGACCGACGCGCACCTATTACTTTCCCCAGATCGACTACACGACCGCCGAAGGCGATGCCATCTCGTTCATCTCGCGCAGCGGCGGAGCGAAGCCCGTTGCGATAGGCACCAAGGTCCCGCTGATCTACGATCCTGCGCAGCCGCGCGACGTGCTCGTGCGCGCCTACGCCAACCTGTGGTACTTCCCGATGCTCCTGGTGCTTTTCACGTTGCCGTTCCTCGCGGTGGGCCTGAACGGCCTCGGGCAGCGGATGTGAGCTCGCGCGCCGCTAGTCCGCGGCGGCGGGCTGCGGCCGCAGCCGCGAGAGGTCGTGCGGCGCCAGGCGGTCCAGGATCTCGCTCGCGTGCTCGTGCCCCTGCTTCACGATCTCGTCGAAGCGTTCCCACTGCAGCATCCCGACGCGGTCGAGCGGCGGGTTGAAGTAGAAGTCCGTGAGCTTCCGCTTCCCCTCCTGGCGCGAGATGCTGTAGAGGATCTGCACGTTCATGAGGTACGCGAGCAGCGAAGGAAACCGGTAGCGCCGCTTGGCGTACGGCCGCATTCGGTCGCGCAGGAGGGCCCAGGTGCCGGGCACTTCCTCGCTCTCGAAGCGGCGCGCCTTGTGCGTGGACAGGTCGACGCCGATCACGGTGCCGACGCCGCGCGCGCCTTGCATGACGTCGACGGGAAAGTTGTTGAACGTGCCGCCGTCGCACAGCAGATCGCCGTCGTGCACGACGGGCGGCAGCGCGCCGGGAATGGCGCTGCTCGCGCGCAGCACCTTGCCGAGGCTGCCCCGGCGCAGCGCCCGCTCTCCCGCTTGCGAGTAGTTGCTCGCCACGCAGTAGAAATTCTTCCAGAGGTCCTGCACGTCGGGATCGAAGCCCCAGAGGTCGCCGATGCCGCCGTCGATCGCACGGCGCATCCGTCGTCCCTTGATCAGCGACATCAGCGGAAGAAGGTTGAAGTCGCCCGTGGGACCGGTCGAGAACCACCTGCGAGCGACATCGATCACCTTCGAGACCTCGCCGCCGCTCGCGACGAGCGCCGCCATGATCGCGCCGATGCTCGTGCCCCCCACGTAGTCGATGTCGACACCCCGCTCGACGAGCGCGCGGTAAACGCCGAGATGCGCAAGCCCGCGTGCGCCGCCTCCCGCCAGGACGAGTCCCACGGCGGTGTGGCTTTCGATGCGCGCGAGGCGCGCCACGTCGGCGTCGACGTCCGGACGCACGTGAACGTGATCGGCCACGGGCCGCCGCGCTAGCCATGCGTGCGTGCCCCGCGGTGAGCGCGTGTCGCGCGGATGCAGGAGCACGAGAACCTCCGCGGCCTCCGCACGGCCCTCGCGCCGCATGAGATGCTCGGTTTCGGTCGCGTGCAGCGACGGCGCTTGCGTGGCATCGGCGACCAGCAGGATCTCGTCGGCGCCGCAGCAGCAGCGCACGGTCCAGGGCGTCGGCGCTTCGTCGGCAGTCAGCAGGACGAAATCGTTCTCGGCCTCGACCTCGTTCATCCGCATCGCGACCTGCATGGAGGCCTCGGCATCGGCCGCGGAGCGGCGCGCCATGCCTTCCCCGCCGGCGCCTATCGCGGCATCGATCGCCGCGGCATCGACGACCGCCACGCGGCCTGCGCGCGCGAGGTGACGTGCCAGCGACTGCGCGAGAGCGCGAACGTCCACGCCGCCCGAAACGGGAACGAGGGCGATGGTCACCGGGCGTGCGGCGCGAAAGCTTTCCTCGCGCGAGCGCAGGTGCTCGATGATTTGCCGCGTCATGACCACCGACAGCTTCGGGCTGGTAGTGAGGAGGCGATCGAAGTCCGCCTTCGGGAGCCGCACGAGGACGGAGTCGCGAACCGTGGCGACCGTCGCGCGCCGCGGCTCGCCCGTGATCACGCTCATCTCGCCGACGATCTGGCCGCGGCCCATCTCGCGCACGGCCTGGGGCCGCCCCTCGTCGTCCTTGACGTATGCGCGCAGGCGCCCGCTCAGGACGAGGTACATGGCATCCCCCTCCTCGCCCTCGTTCATGATTGCAACCCCGGCAGGGACCGTGATCCATTCCAGGCATGCGCGCAGCTCGTCGAGCGCCGCGGGCTCAACGTCGCCGAGAAACGTTCGCAGATGGCGCTGCAGCAGGTCGTCTTGATGAGGTAGGCGCATGAAAGCATGACGCCGGCCGATGCCTTGGCCGGTCAGCGAACTCCGGTGGATTGACGCAATATAACTCGCTCGCGTTTCGCGGGAAGCGGACTCTTAACCCGGGCGCGTGCGCGCTTCCGCCTAGAATGCGTGCCACGCTCACGCAAGCCTATGATGCCCAGCAATTCACGCCTCTGGAAAGTCGCGCACGAAGCGATGCGCGAGCGCGGGCTCCTGCCCGATTTCTCGCACGACGTCATTGCCGAGGTGAACGCGCTGCACGAGGCGGCGCGCGATCCTTCCGCGCGCGACATGCGACACCTGCCCTGGGCCTCGATCGACAACGACGACTCGCGCGACCTCGACCAACTCTCGGTCGCCGCGGACAAAGCTTCGGCGAACGAGGACACGATCTTCGTTGCCATCGCAGACGTCGACGCGCTCGTGAAGAAGGGCTCCGACGTCGACGCGCATGCGGCGACCAATACGACGTCGGTCTACACGGCGGTCGAGGTCTTCCCGATGCTGCCGGAAAAGCTCTCGACCGACCTCACCTCGCTCAATCCCGATGCCGACCGCCTCGCCGTCGTTGTCGAGATGACCGTCGACGAAGGCGGCGCGGTCACGCGCTCGTCGATCTATCGCGCGACCGTGCGCAATCATGCGAAGCTTGCTTACAACTCGGTGGCCCCCTGGCTCGACGGCCGCGCGCCGCCGCCGCCTGCGCTTGCCGCGGTCGCCGGGCTCGACGAGCAATTGCGCCGGCAGCGACGCGTGGCCGAGCGCTTGAAGCGCAAGCGGGAAGAGCGCGGCACGCTCGAGCTCGACACCTTGGAAGCGCGGCCGATCCTGCGCGATCGCACGCTCGCCGACCTCGCGCCCGACGAGTCCAATCACGCGAAAGAGCTGATCGAGGATTTCATGGTGGCGGCCAACGGCGTGGTCGCCCGATTCCTGAAGAGCAAGGGAGTCGCGTTCATCCGCCGCATCCTGCGCACCCCCGAGCGATGGGATCGCATCGTGCTCCTCGCGCGTCAATTCGGCGAACGGTTGCCGTCGCAACCAGACGCCCTCGCACTCGACGCGTTCCTGCGCAGGCGGCGGGCGGCCGAGCCCGACACGTTTCCCGACCTGTCGCTCGCCGTCGTGAAGCTGCTGGGCTCGGGCGAGTACGCGGTCGACGGCCCGGAAGGCACCGGGCACTTCGCGCTTGCCGTCGAGGACTACACCCATTCCACCGCGCCGAACAGGCGTTACCCCGATCTCGTCACGCAGCGCTTGCTCAAGGCGTCGCTGAATGGCAACCCCTCGCCGTACAGCCGCGCCGAGCTTGCGGCGCTCGCAATGCACTGCACCGAGCAGCAGAAAGACGCGGCCAAGGTCGAGCGGCAGGTCGCGAAGTCGGCGGCCGCGCAGATCCTTTCGTCGCGCATCGGCGCCACGTTCCGGGGCATCGTGACCGGTGCGTCGGAAAAGGGCACGTGGGTGCGGATCTCGCATCCGACCACGGAAGGCCGCGTCGCGCGCGGCGGCGAAGGGCTCGACGTCGGCGACCGCGTCACGGTCAAGCTGCTGCGCACCGACATCGATCGCGGCTTCATCGATTTCGAGGCCCGGCGCCCATGAACGGATTCACTCGTGCCCCGCTCGCCTACAAGAACGAGTCGTTCCTCGACAGCGACGACGCGCGCCCGTTGCGCATCCTGGCGGAATACCTGCAGCCGCTGTACGCCTTCCAGCGCGAGCAGATCTGCGGCACCGTCGTGTTCTTCGGGTCGGCGCGGTTGCGCCAGGACGGGCCGCTCGCCGGGTACTACGACGCTGCGCGCGAGCTCGCGCGCCTCGTCACGCTCTGGTCGAAGGAGTTTTCGAGCGAGATTTGCCATTGCGTCGTATGCACGGGTGGGGGCGGCGGCATCATGGAGGCGGCGAACCGCGGCGCGGCGGATGCGAACGGAAAATCGATCGGCCTCAACATCGGCCTGCCGCACGAGCAGCGGCCCAACGCGTACATCACGCCGGGCCTGTCGTTCGAGTTCCACTACTTCTTCATGCGCAAGCTGTGGTTCGCGCATCTTGCCCGCGCGCTCGTCGTGTTCCCGGGCGGATTCGGCACGCTCGACGAGCTCATGGAAATCCTCACGCTGATGCAGACCGAGAAGCTCCAGCGTCGCATCCCGATCCTGCTTTACGGAAGCACTTACTGGAACGAGATCATCGACTTCGAGGCGCTGGTACGCCACGAAATGATCGACCGCGCGGACTTGGGACTCTTTCGTTTCGCCGACGATCCGGCGAGCGCCCTCGAGCTCTTGAAGGCCGGCTTGGCCGATCCCGTGGAGACCAAGCCGCCCGCCATCGCGCACTCCAAGACGCCCTGAACCTACATGTTCTTGAACAGCGGCATGAACGTGAGGCTGACCTGCAGCGTCTCGGGCCGGTTCTTGAGACGCATGGAGCCGCGGCCGTTCTCGTCGCGCACGATCGACGACACCATGCGCATGTTCACGATCGTGCCGCGGTGAATTTGCTTGAAGTCCGTCGGATCGAGCTTCGCCAAAAGCTCGTGCAGCGACGTGCGCAGGAGCGATTCGCCCTGCTCGGTCATCACCGTCGTGTACTTGCTGTCCGACTTGAAGTACGCGACGTCGTCGACCATGACGAGACGCGTCTCCTTTCCCGCGCTCGCGGTGATCCACACGAGGGGTTGCGCGGCGGGTTTCGCCGGCGCGTTCGCGGCGATGTCGCGGATCAGCGCCAGCAGCGCCTCGTTGTGCGTGCCCGCGTTGCCCAGGCGCGAGCGCAGCCGTGCGATCGTGGCCACGAGCCGCTCGCGCACGATCGGTTTCAGAAGGTAGTCGACGGCGCCGCGCTCGAACGCCTGTATCGCGTACTGGTCGTAGGCGGTGACGAACACCACCTGCGTGCCGGGACTGACGTCCGCCGCCGCCGCGGCAACGTCGAGACCGGTCAGGCCGGGCATGCGAATGTCGAGGAACGCGATGTCGGGCTTGTGCTCCCCGATGGCCTCGAGCGCCGCGCCGCCGTCGTCGCAAGCGTCGACGACGTCGAGGTCCGGCCATTCCTGGCGCAGCAACTCGAGGAGCGCGTCGCGGAACAGCTGCTCGTCCTCGGCTACGACGCACGTGACGCGCTTATCCATGGCGATCGGCTTTCGGTCCTGCCGTGGGAATCGTGATCGTCGCCGCTACGCCGGCGGGGAAATTGGCCGCGATGTCGAACGCTGCGTCGGGGCCATATGCAAGGTTGAGCCGTTCGCGCAGGTTGCGCAAGCCGATGCCGCTGCCCGTCGTTTGCGTCCCGAGCCCATTGCCGTCGTCGGCGACCGTGACCGCGACACGCTCGCCCTTGTCGACGGCCATGATCCAGATCGTGCCGCCGCCGGTCTTGGGCTCGACGCCGTGCTTGATGGCGTTCTCGACGAGCGTCTGCAGCATCATGCTCGGGAACGGCACTGCCTTGAGCGCGTCGGGCACCGAGAGCTCGGTACGAAGGCGCGCGCCCATGCGGATCTGCATGATGTCGAGGTACGCGCGCACGCGCTCGAGCTCCTCGCCCAGCGTCGTCAGGGCGTCGTCGAGGCGCGGCAGCGAGTGGCGCAGGTACAGGATCAGGTTGTCGATGATGCGCTCCGCGCCGTCGGGATCGCTGCGCACCAGGTACTTGGCGCTGCCGAGCGTGTTGTAGAGGAAATGCGGCTCGACCTGCGCATGCAGCAGCGCCAAACGCGCGACGGCGAGCTCCTTCTCGGTGGCCGTCTCCTTGGAGGCGGCTTGCTCTCCCCGCCGCGCTTCGGTGATGCGACGCGAGACGGCGCGGCTCACGCCCTCCGCGTTCTCGAGGTTCGTGCCGTTGTCGACGGTGAACCAGTCGCGCCACACGCCGCTTTCCGGCTCGCAGACGAGATTCACGGTGGTGGTCTCGCCCTGTGGCTTCATGATCGCGAAGATCTGGTTGCGCGGCGTCCCGAACCATCCGAGCATGCGTTGCAGGAGCGGAGCACCCTGGTATGGGTAAACGCGGCGCGCCTTCGCGCGGATCTGCAGGCTTGCGCGGGTGCTCTCTATGTCTTCGACATCCGGCAGTTCGCGAATCGCGGCGTCGACGACGTCGAAGGCCTGGTCCGGCCCCATGGGCATCTCGATCTGCCGGCGCTGGCGGTTGGCGAGCGTGGGTCCGTTGACCGTGCCGTTGACGAGATGCACGCGCCGCACGTGCGCGACCGCGGACGTGATGACGAAGATCATCAGCACCAGCCAAGCGACGAAGACACCGGGCTTGCCCCGCGTGAACAGGCTCGACCAGACGATCAGTGCGAAGACCAGCACGAACAGCCAGGCGAATATGACCTTGGAGTAGAAGTAGAGTCGGCTCATGGAGGCAAGGATACGGAGGGTGCGGGGCCGTTTCGAGCGAGTTCCGACCAAGCGAGGGTCCAAGCGATGAAGTGAGGGAGCGGCATGACTCTTGCGGCCGGGGATCTCGTCGCCAACCCTCGAAGAGCCCTCTCATGCGCCGCCGCCGCTTCATGCTTGCCGCTTCCGCCCTTGCCGCGCCGTTTGCCGGACTCCCCGGCTGCGGCGGCGGCGGCGGGAGCGACAACAACCCGCCTGCCCCCGTCCCGCCTTCGGACGTCGTCCTGACGCTTCCCAAGGACATGTACCTGCACCTGGGGGCACCGACCGAGTGGTGGTGGCACATCGGGACGCTACGCGCGGGCAATCGCACGTTCGGCTTCGAGATCAACGCGGCATCGTTTGCGAAGGATGGCCTGGGCTTCAGCCAGATCATGCTCTCGGACGTCGCAACCCAGTCCCACTACCAGCGCACCGCTCCGTTCTTCCCGCCGTTCCTGTACAACCCCGAGACGTGGGCGGAATCGAGCCCGTCCAAGCCGTGGTACGCGCGCCTGGGCGACGCGGATAACGTCCTGTCGGGCATCGAAGTGACGGAGGTCGGCAACGGCTACGCCACGCCCCCGCTCGTTCTCGTCACCGGGGGCGGCGGAATCGGCGCGCTCGCGGCAGCCGTGGTCGACGGGGGTCGCGTGACGACCATCCTGCTCGTGAGCCCCGGCATCGGGTATACCTCGACGCCGACGGTCACGCTCGTCGGCGGTGGAGGATCGGGGGCGAGCGCCAAGGCGTACCACTCCTACGTGCACATGAGCGCAGCGGCGAGCGACCCCACTAAGAACATGAAGGTCAAGGCGCTGCTCGTCGACCAGGCGACGGGCAAGCCGATCACGTTCGACCTCACGCTCTCGCAGCAAGGCCGGCCGTTCTTCGTATGGGGCACGGGCATCAATCCCGACGGCGAAGGCAGCACCGTGCAGACGCGCAACTACTACTTCTCGCTCAACCGCCTCGCCGCGTCGGGAACGATCGACATCGCGGGCGAGAAGCACAGCGTCTCCGGCGTGACGTGGATGGACCACGAGTACGGCGCGTTCGGTACCTCGGCCAACCCGGTCAAGTGGTTCCTGCAGGACATGCAGCTCGACAACGGCGTGTGCATCTCGAACTACGCCACACTCGCGCAAGGACAGGCACCGAAGCTCGACGTGCGCACGGCTAGCCAATGCACGGTGCAGAACGCCGAGGGCGACATATGGTTCGTCGACTCGTTCGTGACGCCGATCGGCACCACGTGGACGAGCGAGTCCGGCACCACGTACTTCCTGCAGTTCCGCGTCGAGATACCGTCGTTCAACGCGACGCTGCTCGTGACGAGCCTGGTGCCGAACCAGGCCTTCAACGGCGTCTACGAAGGCGTGGCGAACGCTCGCGGAACCTTCCAGTTTCGCGATGTGAGCGGCACGGCGTGGAACGAGCAGGCGCTGTAGAATTCGGCGCATGCGATCGACGCTCGCGCTTGCGGCACTCGTCGCGGCCTTCCATGCCCACGCGCAAAACGAGGCCGGCCTGCGCATCGTGAGCGGTCCGCCGGACATGCTCGCGATCGCTGCGCCCGGCGACCTCGTCACGACAATCGGCAGCGACGGATCGCTTGAGACGGCCGCCACCAATCGTCCAGCGCAATGCGCGTCGCCGCGAAGCGTCGCGATGCATCCGGGAGGACAGTTCGTGCTGCTCACGTCGGATGCGGGCACGTTCGGCGCGGTGTGCGCATTCGCGATCGACCCTTCGACCCGCACGCTGACACTGGTGCAAGGGTCTCCCGCCCAGGCCGGACGCGGCACGCGCGCGATCGCGGCGGATCCCGGCGGGCGGTTCATTTACGCCGCCAACGCCGGCGATGGATCGATCTCCGGATATTCGATCAATCCCGGCACGGGCGAGCTGCGCGCGCTCGCCGGCTCCGCGTTCGTATCCACGGATGCCGGCGGCACCGTCACGCTCGCGATCGATCCGTTGGGCCGGTTTCTTTACGCGAGCAACGACAACGTCAACGGGACCGTGTCGGGATTCGCGATCGACGGCGGCGCGCTCACCCACGTGCCGAAATCGCCGCTGCCGGTCGCGCCGGGGCCCGGTCCGCTCGCCATCGATCCGCGCGGCCGCTTCCTGTATGTCGGCGCATCGGTCAGCTCCGCGTTCAACATCGACCCGGTCAACGGCCAGCTCTCACCCATCACGACATCGTTCGCGCCGTCGCCGCAGGGCCTCGCGATGGATCCCGCGGGAAGATTCCTGTTCGCAACGTACGCAAGCAATCGCGTGATCGCCTATCGCATTGGGGCGACCGGCGCATTGAGCGAAGCGGGAAGCGCGGCCACGGGTACCACACCCAAGGGCGTGGCGGTCGCGCGCGATGGCCGCCATCTCTTCGTCGCGAACAGCGGCGATGGGACCATCTCGACGTATCGCGTCGACGATGGCGCATTGACGAGCATTGCCACGCGTGCTGCGGAGGGCGCCGTCGACGTGGCGACGTTCGGCGTGCTCGCGCCTGACACTACTTGGGTCGCCGGATCGCCCTTCGTGCGCAAGGTCGAAGCGTTGAATGGGCGCATGCCGTTGACGTGGAGCATCTGGCAAGGTGCGCTGCCGCCCGGAATGCAACTCGATGCGCAAACGGGCCTCCTCTCCGGAACGCCTGCCGCGGAAGGCACGTACTCGTTCAACACACGGGTCGTGGACGCGTTCGGCGGTTTCGCGACGCGCAGCTTCACGTTCGAAACGCGCAGCGACGCGAGCGCGACGGTCGTCGAGTTCTACAACGCGGCACTCGATCATTACTTCATCACGTGGATTGCCGGCGAAATCGCCGCCCTCGACGACGGCGCCGTCATCAAAGGGTGGAAGCGCACCGGCAAGGCATTTGCGACGTTGACCGTGGCGCGCGACGATACGTCGCCGATCTGCCGCTTCTACATCCCGCCCAATCTCGGCAACTCGCATTTCTTCGGACGAGGAACCACCGAATGCAACGGCACCGCCGCGGCGAATCCGACATTCGTGCTCGAGGATCCCGCGTTCATGCACATG
>Ga0070668_100000533_pt1 | contig 25353 bp, 19 predicted proteins | sample KBSS43metaG_FD_64661 | JGI IMG/M metagenome (GOLD analysis project Ga0070668, IMG submission 64661) | Switchgrass rhizosphere microbial communities from Kellogg Biological Station, Michigan, USA - KBS S4-3 metaG | ecosystem: Host-associated > Plants > Roots > Rhizosphere > Soil ...
CGCACCGAGGTCTACACCACCAAGACCTATCACGACTCGTTCGATCCGATACGCGCCATTCGCACGAAGGAATACAGCTACATCGAGAACTACGCCGCGCGGCCCGTGCTCGACCTGCCGTGGGACATCGCCGACAGCGCTCCCGGCCATGCGGTCGAACCGTTGACGCGCGGACCCCGCCCGGCCCGCGAGCTGTATGACCTGGTCGCCGACCCCACCGAGCGCGACAACCTCCTCGAAGGGGAACCGAGCGACAAGGCCGAGGCCATCGCGGGCGACCTCGCCCTGCTGCTCGACGCGTGGCGTCAGAAGACCAACGACGTCATCCCCTCCGACTTCGCGGGAACCAGGATCGCGGAGCGCTATACGGAGACCTACCTGCGCATCCTCGGCCTGCCGCTACCCAGCCGGTCGGCCATCGCCTCCGACCGCAGAGTGCACGACGAGATCCAGCAATAGTTCTGCTCGTGGTGAGCAGAATGTAAGCAGTGCAACGGGTTTCGGAACCCGCTACGCTGCACCGCATGGCCCCGACCGCCTATCTCGTGCTCGCTTCCCAGCGCAGTGGCAGCACCCTGCTCGTCGAGTCGCTGCGTGCCACCGGCGTCGCGGGCGAACCGCAGGAGTTCTTTCAGTACCTGCCCACCACCAGCCAGTCGCCGCAGCCGCGGCAATGGTTCGAAAGCGTTCAGGACCAATCGATCCTGCGGCTGCTGGACCCGCTCGACGAGGGCAAGCCCGACATCGCTCCCGCGGAGATCTGGCGCGACTACATCCGCACCGTCGGCCGCACCCCGAACGGCGTGTGGGGCGGGAAGCTGATGTGGAATCAGACTCCACTGCTGGTCGACCGTGCGAAGGGGCTGCCCAATCGCTCAGGCGACGGACTGCTGGCCGCGATCCGGGACGTCGTCGGCAGTGATCCGGTGCTCGTGCACGTCTACCGACCGGACGTCGTCTCACAGGCGGTGTCGTTCTGGCGGGCCGTCCAGACGCGCGTCTGGCGGGGCCGGCCCGACCCGGTGCGCGACGCCCGCGCCGAATACCACGCCGGGGCCATTGCCCACGTGGTCACGATGCTGCGCGCACAAGAGGAAGGCTGGCGCAACTGGTTCGCGGAGGAGGGCATCGACCCCATCGACGTCGCCTATCCGGTGTTGTGGCGCAACCTCACCCAGATCGTGGGCACCGTTCTGGAGGCACTCGGGCTGGACCCCCGAATGGCGCCGCCGCCTGTGCTCGAACGTCAGGCCGACCAACGCTCCGACGATTGGGTGGATCGCTATCGGGCGGACGCCGACCGAGAGGGATTGCCCCTGTAGCGGGACTAGCCGCCCACCCTGGCGACCACGAAGATGCGCCGAAACGGGAAGAACGTCGTGCCGTCCGCACGGACCGGATACGCCTGGGCCAGAAGCGGAATGATCGCCTGGCGGTACGCCTGCCACGATTCCTCGCTCAACCGGCTCTTCACCTGAGTCAGCGCGGTGCCCGTAATCCAGTCCAGCACCGGGGTGTCACCGGTCAACTGGTGGACGTAGGTGGTCTCCCACGCGTCGACGGTGCAGCCCGCGTCGGTGAGCACGTCCGCGTAGTGCTCGGGCGCTTCGACGACGTCGGCCTCCCGCCATGGCATGTCCCGCAACGCTTCTGCGAACGGGGCGCTGCGGGCAACCTCACGCACGGCCCGATGTGACGGCGCATCGAAGTTGCCCGGCACCTGCATGGCGATCCACGCTCCCGCGGGCAGCGCACCCGCCCAGCGAACCATCAGCTCGACGTGGCCGGGCACCCACTGAAGCGCGGCGTTCGAGATGACGACGTCGGTGTCCGGTTTTGGTGACCACTCGTCGATGCCGCCGACCACCGCCTCCAGACCGCGTTCACGGGCCGCCGCCACCATCTCCGGCGAGCTGTCCAGTGCCTCGATCGTCGCGTCGGGCCAGCGCTGCGCCAGCGTGACGGTGAGATTGCCGGGGCCGCAGCCCAGGTCGACGACGCGTCGTGGCGACTCGGACGCGACCCGGCTGGTCAGGTCGAAGAACGGCCGCCCGCGATGGTCGGCGAAAGCCAGGTAGACGTCGGGGTTCCACATGACGCCATCATGTCCGATCCCCCTGTGACCCACAGTCGATTCGCAGCCGCATCGATGCCAACGATTAGAGTCACCGGGCAGGGTGGCGATCGTGACTGCGCGGTGGCCACGGTGGATGCTGGCTGCCCTGCTGGCCGCCACGTCCGTGCTGTATCTGTGGAACCTGTCGGCCTGCGGTTACGGGAACGCCTTCTACGCTGCCGCCGCACAGGCCGGCGCACAGAGCTGGTCGGCGTGGTTCTTCGGATCGCTCGACGCGCAGAACTTCATCACGGTGGACAAGCCGCCAGGCGCGCTGTGGGTGACCGGACTCTCGGTGCGGCTGTTCGGGTTGACCAGCTGGGCCGTACTGGTGCCCCAGGCCCTCATGGGAGTCGCGGCGGTGGCGGTGCTGTATGCGACGATGCGGCGCACCGTCGCCGACATCCGGCAGGGCCACGTGGCGGGGCTGCTTGCCGGCGCGGTGCTGGCCTGCACGCCCGCCGCGGCGCTGATGTTCCGGTTCAACAACCCCGACGCCCTTCTGGTGTTGCTCTTGACGATCGCCGCGTACTGCGTCACTCGGGCCGTGCAGTCGGGGTCTTGGCGCTGGCTTGCCGTCGTCGGCGTGGTGATGGGTACGGCATTCCTGACCAAGATGCTGCAAGCCGCGGTGGTGCTCCCGGGATTCGCCGCTGCGTATCTGCGGGCGGCGCCGACAGGGTGGCGGAAACGCCTGCTGCACCTGGCCGTAGCGGCCCTCGCGCTCGTCACCGCAGCGGGTTGGTGGGTGCTGATCGTGCAGGCGATACCGGCCAACTCTCGCCCGTACATCGGCGGTTCGACCGACAACAGCGTGCTGGACCTGGCGTTCGGCTACAACGGGATGAACCGCATCCTCGGGAAGTCGTCCGAAGGCGCCTCGGACTGGGGCGGCCCAGCGGCCAGAATGCCGAACGCGGCCGTTGGCGTACGTCGCCTGTTCACCGGCGAGTTCGGCAGCGAGATATCCTGGCTGCTGCCGGTCGCCGTATTCGTCGTGGCGCTCGGTGCATATCTGGCCTTGCGCCGCAAGCTGGTTCGCGTCGAGGCGGCCGCGCTGCTGACGTGGGGCGGCTGGTTGCTAGTCACCGCCCTGGTGTTCAGTTTCATGAACGGTACGGTGCACCCGTACTACACCGTCGCGCTCGCTCCGGCGATAGGGGCGCTGGTCGGGTTGGGCGGAGTCTGGGCGTGGCGGCTGCTACCCGGTTGGGACGGTCGGGTCGCGATCGTGGTCATGCTGGTCTTGGGTGCCGGATGGTCGTCAATCATGCTGACCCGCATCAACTTTGGTCCGGCATTGCTGCCGTGGGCAGTGGCGGGGTTGGCGGTCGTCGCGGCGGCGCTGACGGTCCCCGGGCGGTGCAGTTCGGCGCGAATCGGCGCCATCGTTGGCGTGGTGGCGGTGCTCGCAGGTACGACGGGATACTCGATCGCCACTGCCATGACGCCTCACCACGGCACCGTGCCCAACGCGGTTGGCTCCCTACCCCGGACGACCGAACAGACCGCAAAGCTCTTGGCCGGTGTGGGCTGGACCGGTGACGAGGCCACGAACCGCGCGCTGGCCGACCTGCTCGCGGCCGCCGACACCCCGTGGTCGGCGGCGACCAACGGATCGCAGTCGGCGGCGGTGCTCGAACTCGCGTCCGGCACTTCGGTGATGGCGATCGGCGGCTGGAGCGGAGATCCCGTCCCCACGCTCGCGCAGTTCATCGACGACGTGCATGCGCACATGGTCGCCTACTACGTCGAGGCGGGGGCGGGCGCGCGCCACGGCAGAGTCATCCGCGCAGAGAGCCGCACCGAGTCCCACACGCGCGAGATCGCCGACTGGGTGGCCGCGACCTATCCCCCTGAAACCGTTGGCGATTCGCTGGTATATCGGCTGAATTAGGTCACGCGGGAGATAGCATGAACCCGTGCCCAGTTCGCCGTCGAACACGAGTACCCCGGTCGATCCCCCCATTCCCGTTCCGGACGTCGCGGGCGCCGACGCCACCGCTGGCGGGCTGCCGCGGCGCGAGGATCTGACGTGGAAGCAGCGGCTCCTCGTCGACGCCTCCGCCGCCGCCGATCTGGGGCTGCGCACCGCGATCGCCTCGGTAGTCGGTGCGGCGATGCTCCCGCGGGTGGCCGGTGCGGTGCTGCGCCCGTCGGACTCGCGCGCCGAGCACGAAGCGTTGCGGTGCTACGCCGAGTTGGCCGCGGCCAAGGACCCGACGGTGTCGTTCCCCGCGCCAACCGCCCTGCCCCGCGTTTCGTCGCGGCCGGCCAACCCCGTCGCGGAGTGGATGGCCCACGGCCGCGTGGAGAACATCAAGTTCGCCAGTAGCTTCGAGGCGGTCAATCCCGCTGTGCGTGAACGCCGTCGGGGTTACGAGCGCAACAACGTCGTGCACGCGCAGCACTGGATGCACGACGACGGACCGCACCCCACGCTGTGCCTCATCCACGGTTTCATGGGCTCGGCGTATCTGTTCAACGGCTTGTTCTTCTCGCTGCCTTGGTTCTATCGGTCGGGCTACGACATCCTGCTCTACACGTTGCCATTCCACGGTCGTCGCGCTGAAAAGCATTCACCCTTCAGCGGTTACGGCTACTTCGCCGACGGTTTCTCGGGTTTCGCCGAGGCGATGGCGCAGGCCGTGTACGACTTCCGTTCGGTGCTCGACTATCTCGAGTACACCGGGGTGGACCGGATTGCGCTGACCGGGATGTCGCTCGGCGGCTACACCTCGGCGCTGATCGCCGGGGTCGACGATCGCATCCAGGCCGTCATTCCGAACGTGCCTGTCGTGACCCCGGAGTCGGCGTTCGACGACTGGTTCCCCGCGAATCTCCTGGTGAGACTGGGCAATCGGGTCACCGGCACCGACGCGGAGCTGATGGCCGGCGCGTCGCGCTACCACTCGCCGCTGAACTATGCACCGTTGGTGCCGAAGGACCGACGCCTGATCATCACCGGCCTCGGTGACCGGCTCGCTCCGCCCGAGCAGGCCGAAGCATTGTGGAAGCACTGGGACCGCTGCGCGTTCCATTGGTTCCCCGGCAACCACATCCTGCACGTCAGTCAGCCCGACTACCTGCGCAGGATGACCCGTTTCATGCACGACTTCATGTTCGACTGAGCGCTAGAGCGGTCCGGGAAGTCCAAGCCCGGGGAGCCGTCCGCCCTCGGGCGGCTGCCCGTTGCCTCCCGGTTGGTTGGGGAAGGCGGGCCGCGGTTCGGGGCTCACGCTGATCGGCGTCCGCAACGTGGGACTCGGCGCCAGCCGTGGCGCGGGCTCACTTGGCGCAGCCGGGGGTGGCTCCGGGGCCGGTGCGGCTGGCGACGACGCGACGGCGACGCTCGGCGTCGGTTCCGGTGAAGGGGTTGGGGCCGGCGCGGGTTCGGCCGTCGTCAGTTCCACCGACTCACTGGTGGTGACCTGCGGGGCCGCGGGACGCGTGGCCGGCGGGTCAGGCGTGGTCCCCGCCTCGACCCGCTCGGGCCGGAGCAGCACGACGGTTAGCCCGAGGACCGCTCCTGCGACGGTCGCGGCGGCCAGAATCAGCAGCGGCCTACGCCGACGGCGAGGGGTCGGTTCGGCCGCCTCCGGGAGGCTACCGAATCCTCGGTCGTCGTCGTATCGCCAGCGATCGGGTCGAACAGGTACTCGAACTGATCGGAGGGGTGATCCCCTGCCATGCGGTGATACTACAAGCGCGCCCCCTTGGTGGCGCTGACCAGGCTGATCGAGCCCGCCATGGGCCCGACTTCGGGGTTGTCCAACGGAATTGGCCGACCCAGCGCGCTCATGTAATCGGGCAGTGGCGTCGCCTCCGCCGTCCATCCGCGTGCGCCGAACCACTCCTGCGCCGGGGCGTGCTGTTCGTTGTAGACGAGGGTGAAGAACGTGCCCTGCTCCCCTGCGGCACGCTCCTCCCGCTGCTTCGCCTCGAATGCCTCGGCGGGCATGGGCCTGCCCTCCTCGACGGCGACCCAGCTGCCGGCGCTGGCAAGCTCGTCAATGCCAGCGAACAGTTGCTGCTGAGCCGTGGCGGGCAGGTAGATCAACAGGCCCTCCGCGATCCAGGCCGAGGGAGCCGACGGGTCGAACCCGGCGGCCTTCAGGGCGGCAGGCCAATCATCGCGAAGGTCGATCGCGACCTCCCGCCGCTCGGCGGTCGGCTGGTCGCCGTGTTCGGCGAGCACGTCGCGCTTGAACTCGAGTACCTGCGGCTGATCCAGTTCGTAGACGACAGTGCCGTCGGGCCACGGCAGCCGATATGCCCGAGAGTCGAGTCCAGCTGCCAGGAGCACGATTTGGCGGACGCCCGCGGCAGCGGCCTGAGCGAAGTACGCGTCGAAGTACTTGGTGCGGGCGCCCTGGAAGGACACGAAGTGATCGCCGAAGTCGGACCGTAGCCGCAGCGCGCCGGTCTGACCCGCCGTCCCATCCAATACGTCGGCCCATTGGCCGCCGGCGGAGCGACAGAACAGCTCCGCATACGGATCGAGCGCCAACGGCTCCGGCTTCTGCGCTTCGAGCGCTCGGGCGGCTGCGACGAACAAGGCCGTCGACCCGACGCTGGTGGTGATGTCCCAGGTGTCATCGTGAGTGCGCATGCCACCGGTATACCCGCGGATGCTGACAGGGACTGCGGGCTACACCAGCGGAAGCCCCTTGCGGACCCGCCGGTCGAGGTCCTTGAGCAGCACGTTGAACGGGAACTGCCGAACGAAGCTTGGCAGCGCGTGGTTGACGGCGCTCGCCACCTTCATCACGCGGTCGAAGCGGCGCTGCCGGGCCTCGTCCCACGGCAGTTGCATCTCGTCGCGGAAGCGTTGCGGCAGAAAGCCGGTGGTGATCAACAGCGCAAAACCGTCCGACCAACGCTGCAGCGGCCCAGGCAACGTCACACCGCGGACCCGGCTCGCGGCAATCGGGTAGAGGTACTCGCGGACGGTGTCGTCGATGTGCACTTGGTCCAGCGAGCGCTGCCAGTACTCGTCGAACGCGGCCCGATCGGCTGGCCACAGCTCGGGCGGCACCTGCAACGTGGTGCCCAGACTCATGCCGTCCGCGTAGTGCTGGGCGGCTGTCTCGTCGTCGAGCTCCCCGACGAAGATGCGGTAGACGTCGACGGCGCCCTTGTAGAGGCAGGCCGCAACCCACAGCTGCAGGTGCTTGTCGAACGCGTTGTACTCGACCGGACTCTCATCGGTCGAATACACCTGCGCGTGCGCCCTGTTGACCGCGCGCCGAAACGCCGCCTTCTGCGCGTCGGTGCCCTTCGTGGCCACCGCGAGATAGGTGAACGTCGTTCGGGCCCGCTTGATCGGGTGGCGGTCGACCCGGCCACTCTCGACGCGCGATTCGAGCACGCCGTAGCCGACCCCGGGCCGTGCCAGTTGCATGATGACGTTCGCCGGGCCGGCCAGCAACGCCACGCCCATCAGGCCATCGTCGACCTTGGCGCGCCGGCCTCTGGACGGTGGCCCAATCACTCGGGCCGGCGCACCGACCGCACGTTCGACGTGGCTGTCACTGACCGTCATTGGTCACTCCTGTCCCGCAAATGTGGAAACGAATGTTTCCTGATATTGCCCGCATCGGTCGACGGGTGTCAAGATGTACGCGTGGCTCAGGTCCGGCCGTATCGCGGCGTCGAAGCGCCCGAGCGCCTCGCGCAGCGCAGACGCCAACTGCTCGACGCCGGCTTGGAGCTCCTCGGCGCCGCGGACGACCCGCCGGAGCTGACGGTCCGCGCCCTCTGCAGGCAGGCCGGCGTCTCGGCCCGGTACTTCTACGAGAGCTTCACCGACAAGGACCAACTCGTCGCCGCGGTGTTCGACTGGGTGATCGCCGACATCGCCGCCACCACCCAAGCCGCCGTGGCCGCGGCGCCGCGCGACGAGCAGAACCGGGCCGGCATCGCCAACCTCGTCCGAACGATCGCGGGTGACGCTCGCATCGGGCGACTCTTGTTCAACCCGCAGCTGTCGAACGCGGTGCTCGCCCGCAAGCGCGCCGAGTTGGGCGGCTTCTTCGCGCTCTTGTCAGGCCAGCACGCGACGAGCGTCTACCACCTGCCGGAGAACGGATGGACCAAGTCAGTCGCGCACTTCGTCGTCGGCGGTGTCGCCCAGACCATCAGCGCATGGGTGTCCGGCGACATTCGGCTGGATCAGGCGCAGCTGGTCGAGCAAATCACGCGAATCCTCGACGGAGTCGCAGCCCGAGCACTGGACAGAAGCTAGCTGCCCGCTGCTACCGGCGGGCGCCTGTCGGCCGCCGTCCTTGGCACGGTCACGGTGTCCTGCTCGGTGAATTCCTTTGTCCAGCAGGCGAACTCGAGGGTGATGCCGTCGGGATCCTGGAAGTAGAACGACCGCACGTAGACGCCGGGGTGAACCGTCGCCGACACCTGTGCGGGGCTCTCGTCGTGGTTGAGCACGGGCCCCACGCGGACGCCTTTGTCCTTCAAGCGCTGCCGGTACTCGTCGAACTTCTCGGCGGGCACGTGGAACGCAAGGTGATTGAGTGACCCGACCGCGCTCACGATCTCACCGATGCCGGGGATGGCCGCGGGCGCCGAGACACCAGGCACGCCGTCCGGTGCGCCCTTGAACCAGAAGAACGCGACACAATCGCCATTGCCCGCATCGAAGAAGAAGTGCTGGCCCATCCCGCCGGGCAGGTCCAGCGACTTGACCAGCGGCATGCCGAGCACGCCGGAGTAGAAGTCGACCGTCTTCTGCATGTCCGCGCACACCAGGGCGACGTGGTTGATGCCACCCAGTTCGAACTCACGATTGGGATTGTTGGGCTTGATCACGTCGTCACTCCTCGATCACACCAAATATCTGGTCAGGATCATTATCTGAACCTAACATCAGATTCAGATCGGATCAACGACACGAAGGGCCACCGCGTGACCGTCGCGCCCCGCGAGCAACTGCCGACCCAACGGGGGCGGCAGACGCAGGCGGCCATCGACGCGGCGGCCCGGTCGGTGGTCGCGCGCAAGGGAATTCTTGCGACGACGATCTCGGACATCGCCGCGGAGGCGGGTCGGTCGACCGCCTCGTTCTACAACTACTACGACTCCAAGGAGGCAATGGTCCGCGAATGGGCGGTGCGCTTCCGTGACGAGGCCCGCGACCGGGCACGGGCCGCTGCCGCGCCGGATTTGAGCAACTCCGAGCGCGCCCACCGGGCCGCCGCCGCACACTGGAACACCTACCGCCACCAGTTGGCGGAGATCATCAGCGTCTCGCAGTTGGCGATGGTCAGCGATGACTTCGCGCAGTACTGGGCCGACATCTGCGAGCTGCCCATCGAACTCATCACCTCGATGGTGAAACACGCTCAGCAGCAAGGGTTCTGCGCTGGTGACGATCCACACCTCATCGCGGTCGCGCTGGTATCCATGCTCAACCAGTTCTGCTATACACAGTTGAGCGGTGACGGTGCCAAGACCGCCGACGACGACGCATGCATCACGACGTTGGCCAACATCTTCTATCGCACGATCTACTACGGGGGGACTTCGCCGAGATGACGAAGAATTCACCGGCGTCGGGCACGCCGGGAGTGATGCGGGAGTTCATCGGGATGGACTCCCCGACCGCTCGGCGCGCCGGCTCCGGCGGGCATCCGTGCCAGGGCATCTATTACCGCGGGGTGGGCCGAAAGCCGAAGGTGGCCATGATCGCCACCCACTATCAGATCGACTTCTCGGAGCACTACCTCGCGGACTACATGGCCACCCGGGGGGTCGGGTTCCTCGGCTGGAACACGCGCTTCCGCGGCTACGAGAGCAGCTTTCTGCTCGACCATGCGCTGGTCGACCTAGGCGTCGGCGTCAGATGGCTTCGCGAGGTTCAAGGCGTGGAAGTCGTTGTGCTACTCGGGAATTCTGGCGGCGGTTCGCTGATGGCGGCATACCAGGCCCAGGCGCTCGACCCCAACGTAACTCCATTGGAAGGCATGCGGCCCGCCGCCGGGCTCACCGAGCTACTGCCCGCCGACGGTTACGTCGCAAGTGCGGCACACCCCGGCCGCCCCGACGTGCTCACGGCATGGATGGACGCTGCCGTCGTCGACGAGCTCGACCCGGTCGCGAGCGATCCCAAGCTGGACATCTTCGACGAACACAACGGGCCGCCATACTCGGCCGCCTTCCTCAAGCGCTACCGTGCGGCGCAGGTGGCCCGCAACCACGCGATCACCGATTGGGTCGAACGCGAGTTCAAACGCGTTCGCGCGGCGGGGTTCTCGGACCGGCCCTTCACCGTGCTGCGCACGTGGGCCGATCCGAGGATGGTCGACCCGAGTATCGAGCCCACCAAGCGTCCGGCGAACATGTGCTACGCCGGGGTGCCCGCCAACGCCAACCGGTCGGCCCACGGGATCGCAGCGGCCTGCACGCTGCGCAGCTGGCTGGGCATGTGGAGCCTGCGCCACGCGCAGACCCGGGCCGAGCCGCATCTGGCCCGCATCGACTGCCCGGCCCTCGTCATCAACGCCGAACAGGACTCCGGGGTCTACCCGTCCGACGCGCAACGCATCCACGACGCGCTGGCCAGTTCGGACAAGGCGATGTGTTCGATCGACTCCGACCACTACTTCACCACCCCTGGCGCCCGCAGCGAGCAGGCCGACCTCATCGCCAAGTGGATCGCCAAACGGTGGCGCTAACGGTTCTCGCCCACTTCACCCCCGGGCCAAAGGTGATGGAATTCCTTGCTCCGCACTCGGATTGGCTCGACGTGCGCTACTGCGCCGAGGACGACGACGGCACCTTCTACCGCGAGCTCCCCGAGGCCGAGGTGATCTGGCACGTGCTACGACCGCTGTCAGGCACCGACCTCGAGCGCGCCGAGCGCGCTCGACTGGTGCACAAACTCGGTGCGGGCGTGAACACCATCGACGTCGACACCGCCACTCGGTTGGGCATCGGGGTGGCCAACATGCCCGGTGCCAACGCGCCGTCGGTGGCGGAGGGTGCGGTGCTGCTGATGCTCGCGGCCTTGCGCCGACTACCCGCGCTGGACCGTGCCACGCGGGCAGGCGCGGGCTGGCCGTCGGACCCGACGCTCGGCGAAACCGTGCGGGACATCGGCAGTTGCACCGTCGGCCTCATCGGCTACGGCAACGTCGCCAAGCGCGTCGAGACGATCGTGACCTCGATGGGTGCGCGCGTCCTGCACTCCAGCACGCGCGACGACGGACACGCGGGCTGGCGGTCGCTGCCGGACCTGCTCGCGGCGAGCGACATCGTGTCGCTGCACCTACCGCTCACCGAGACCACCGCGGGCTTGATCAACGCTTCGACGCTGGCGCTGATGAAACCCGACGCCATGCTGGTCAACACCGCTCGGGGGCCGATCGTCGACGAGGCGGCACTGACCGACGCGCTGACCACGGGTCGGCTGGCCGCCGCCGGCCTGGACGTGTTCGGCGTCGAACCCGTGCCCGCGGACAACCCGCTGCTCGCGCTCGACAACGTCGTCGTCACACCGCACGTGACCTGGTACACCGTCGACACCATGCGTCGCTACCTGACCGAGGCCGTCGACAACTGTGCACGACTCCGGGACGGTCGAGACCTGATGAACCTAGTGAACGCGCCGGGCGATGCCGATCTCGTTGACGACGGGTAGGGAAACACCCGATTTCACGGGCGAGAAATCCGCGTAGCGTCCAATCATGGGGTCGCCGACATCGCAGGCTTCGTGCTTTCTCGCGGAATGGTATCGGCACGAATTAGTGGATGAGCCGGTAGAACCAACGATCGCCACACTCGACGATGCGGCCGCCGACGTGTCGGCATCCGGCACACCGGTACGCCTGCTCGCCGTCGTCGCCGTGCCCAGCGACGCGGTACTTTTCGCCGTGTTCTCGGCCGCGTCAGCGCATCGAGTCGCGCAAACATGCGACCGCGCCGGCATGTCGGCGCAGCGGCTCACGCGCACTGCGGCGGTTCACCTTCGCTCCCAATGAATCACCTAGTCGGTGCTTGGCCTGATGTGCCGCCCGAGTTCGGCCCGCGAATGGATCCCCAACTTGCGATAGATCCGAACGAGATTGGCCTCGACCGTCTTCGGGCTGATGAACAGGCTGGCCGCGACGTCACGGTTGGTCATACCCGAAGCGGCTAACTCTGCCACCCGCTGCTCTGACGGCGTCAGGCCGGAGCCAGATTGCCTGCCCACATTCGTTCGCGCCAATTCGGCACTGGCACGATCGGCCCACAGCGGAGTATCCAATTCCTCGAATACGGCCAACGCCTCCCGGATGGTGCTCACAGACGCATCCCTCTTACGCTGTCGGCGCTGCAATTGACCACACAGCAACAATGTTCGGGCCCGCTCGAAAGGCATGGCCAGCCGGTCATGTTCGACCATCGCCTGTTGCGCTGCGGCTTCCGCCGCACCGAGATCGCCGTCGACAGCAAGCATCATGGCGCGGCATCGGTAGGCAATCGCGAGCATCCAAGGCCGGTCCAGCCGACGGCCGTTCGTTTCGAATGTGTCTACCAACCGCTCTGCCTCGGCGAGTCGCCGCAGCTGAATCAACGCCTCTGCTGCGTCGGGCACGAACCCGGCGACGCGTATTTCCGTCGCTCTCGGTGCCGCCAACATCCTCGCCAATAGAGGTTCGAAAAGGGTGGCCGCAGCCTGGTAGTTGCCGAGCGACACCTCGAGCAGGCCCAGCGCCGCGACAGTCCAAACCTCTAGAAGGTGTGAGCCGCTGTGGGAAACGGGTCCGATCGCCTCGCGGAAGTCACGGCGCACGTCATCAGCGCGTCCCGCGTACGCGGATACCATGGCCCGGGCAGTCAACGCCGCTGACACCTGGAGCGGCCCCTCCAATTGCCGTGCCCGTTCGACGGTGTCCTCGGCGATCAACGCGGCCTGGGCGAAGTCACCACGCCAAATCTCGTTGAGCACATCGTGAAACGAGACCCAGACGAGTTCGCTTTCCTCGCCGCGTTCGATGCAGCCTTGTCTGATGGCCACGAACTGCTGGTGGGCCGCATCATGTTGTCCCGTCCAGGACATGACCATCGCCTTGCCCACGGTAGGTCGGAACATCACGGTGAGCGCCGCTTGTCGATCTTCTAGTTCCAGCGCGCGACGCAGGTGCGAATCGTCGATGCCGTCACCGAGCAGCACACGCACCACGACCCACATGCCGAGCGCCTGGCTGAGCAGTTCCGATCGCCCTAGGCGCGTCGCGTCCGTGACGGCTTCGTCGATGTTTTGCACAGATGCGGCGAGTTGACCAATGCGCACCTGAACCCACGACAACGAGACCAGGATCGGTACGCGCAACGCGATGTCGTCACCGGCTTCGGCGAGCGCCCGCTGGAGTTGGTCGACGCCCTCGAGCAGACTGTCTTCGGTTTGGCTCATTACGCCAAGCAGATTCAAGGCCTGCGCACGCAGCCGCGCAGGCGCAGGCCCAGCAAGGACCTCATTGAGGACGTTCACGGCTCGGATACGGTCGCCACTGTTGAACAGGCAGCCGCCCAGCATTATTCGCCGTTGTGGTGTGTCGCCGCCAAGTCCAATGGCCAGTTCCAGCAGCTCCGCAGCGGCGGACGGTGCACCGCGGACCATTGCGATCCCGGCCGCAGCGTCCAGAGCTTTCAAGATGTCGCCGTCCGCGCTGGTCGCGCTCAGCGCCAAGTGTCGCGCCTTGAGCTCCGGCTGATCAACGAAGGTAGCGAGGCGGCGGTGCATCGCACGTCGCTGCGCGGGCGTGGCATCGGTGTAGACGCCGGTTGCCAGCAACGGGTGGGTGAACCTCAGCTGATTGCCCTCGATGGCGACGACGCCGTCGTTCTCCGCATCGGCGAGCACGTCGACGACACGCTCGACATTCAAGCCCGCAGCGCGTGCGACGAGCTCGACGGTTGGCGTGGCCAGACACGCCACCGCCAGCAAGGCGTTGCGGGCCTCGGCATCGAGGCCGCCCACTCGGGCATGCACTAGCCCTGCGAGTGTGTTGGGCAAGCCGGCGTCGAGCGTCGCGTCGTCGCCGTCGAGCGCTCGCGCCAACTCGATGGCGTAGAACGGGTTCCCTGCCGATATCTCGTGGATCCGCACCATCGTCGGGCGTGGGAACGACCGGTTCAATCGGGCCGATATCAATGCATGCAGAGCGCCAAGTCGCATTGGCGGCAGGCTTATCCGCCGCGTCGCCTCGGGCCTGGGCAGGTCCAACCACGCGGCCCGGTTCTCGGTTTGCCCGGTGCGGACCGTAGCCAATACACCCACTGGTCCCGAGAAGCGCCGCGTCGCGAAGGCGAGCACCAAAGCGCTCGACGGATCCAGCCACTGTAAATCGTCGACTGCCAGCAAGACCTTTTGGTGTTGTGCGAGTTCCTCGATTACGGCGAGGAACGCCGCCGCGACCGTCCGCTGATCGGCTGCGGTGTGGTCGTCGGTTGACGCCAACGTGATTCGGTCGATAGCGAGTCGCTGTAGATCAGGCAAGTGCGCCCATGTTCCGGGTTCGACGTCAGCGAGGAGATCCGACAATGCGGCATAGGCCAACACGGCTTCGGCGGCCGCCGGGCGTGCCGACAATACTCGGAATCCGTGATCTCGCGCTTGCTCGCGAGCCGCTAACCAAAACGTCGTCTTGCCGATGCCCGCCTCTCCCTCGACCACCAACGCGCTGGGTTGAACCGATGATCGCGACAAGAATTCAGAAACCTCGCGCCATTCCACGCGACGCGTGAAATCGCCTGTCGTGTCAGCCATCGCCACGAACGCCCTTTGTGCTCGTTAGCAAACCAGTCAGCGAGTATATGCGGGCCAGGTCAAGCCCGCGTGCTTCAGTGAACTCGCTAGTGTCGACTGCGGGACGGTCGAGACCTGATGAACCTAGTGAACGAGGTCCCTCCTCAGCGGCCCTGATCACGCGAGTACTCTCGTTCCCAACCCACCGGTTGATCCGCCGATGTCCCTCCAAGGAGCAGGTATGCCCATCGCGATCCTTTCCGAGCACAACGACCTCGCCGATTCCGTCCGCGACCTGGTGAAGCGCGTCGCACCGGCCGAGGTGCTGCACGAGGCGATGGAAACCCCCATCTCCAACCCGCCGCCGTACTGGAAGGCCGCCGCCGAGCAGGGCCTGCAGGGCGTGCACTTGTCGGAGACCGTTGGCGGACAGGGCTTCGGCATCCTCGAGCTCGCCATCGTGCTGGCCGAGTTCGGATATGGCGCGGTGCCCGGCCCGTTCGTGCCGTCGGCGATCGCCAGTGCGCTCATCTCCGCGAACGACCCCGAGGACAAGCGCCTCGAAGGCCTCGCGTCGGGTGACGTGATCGCCGCATACGCGATCGACTCCGGGCTGACCGCAACCCGGCACGGCAGTGGTCTGATCATCCGCGGCGAGGTCCGGGCGGTGCCCGCCGCTGCGCAAGCCTCGTTGCTGGTGCTGCCCGTCGCGATCGACAGCGGCGAGGAATGGGTGGTGCTCGACGCCGATCTGCTCGAGATCGAGTCCGTCGCCAGCGTCGACCCGCTGCGGCCGGTCGCACACGTGCGAGCCAACGCCGTCGAGGTCGGCGACGACCGCGTGCTCGCGAACCTGAGCCGCGCGCGTGCCCGCGCCCTGATGTCGACGCTGCTGTCCGCCGAGTGCGTCGGCGTCGCGCGCTGGGCCACCGACACCGCCGCGGAGTACGCCAAGATCCGTGAGCAGTTCGGCCGCCCCATCGGTCAGTTCCAGGCCATCAAGCACAAGTGCGCCAACATGATCGCGGAAACCGAGCGGGCTACCGGAGCGGTGTGGGACGCGGCGCGGGCCATCGACGAGTCCGCCAACGGCGATGCCGACAGCGCCTTCGAGTTCGCGGCGGCTGTCGCCGCCACGCTGGCCCCCGTCGCCGCGCAGCACTGCACGCAGGACTGCATCCAGGTTCACGGCGGCATCGGCTTCACCTGGGAGCACGACGCAGGTGTCTACTACCGGCGGGCCATCCTGCTGGCCGCCTGCTTCGGCCGGGCGGCCGACTACCCGCAGCGGGTGGTCGACATCGCGACGACCACCGGAATGCGTTCGATCGACCTCGACCTCGACCCAGACACCGAGAAGCTGCGCGCCGAGATCCGTGCGGAAGTCGCTGCCCTGAAGGCGATTCCGAGCGAGGAGCGCAACACCGCCATCGCCGAGGGTGGCTGGGTGCAGCCACATCTGCCCAAGCCGTGGGGCCGGTCGTCCGGACCGATCGAACAGATCATCATCGCCCAGGAGTTCTCCACCGGCCGGGTGAAGCGACCCCAGATGGGCATCGCCGCGTGGATCATCCCGTCCATCGTCGCGTTCGGCACCAACGACCAGCAGCAGCGCTTCCTGCCGCCGACGTTCCGCGGCGAAATGATCTGGTGCCAGCTGTTTTCCGAACCCGGCGCGGGCTCCGACCTCGCCAGCCTGACCACCAAGGCCACCAAGGTCGACGGCGGTTGGCGCATCACCGGACAGAAGATCTGGACCACCGGCGCGCAGTACTCGGAGTGGGGCGCACTGTTGGCCCGCACCGACCCGTCGGCGCCCAAACATCAAGGCATCACGTACTTCCTGCTCGACATGAAGGCCGCGGGCGTCGAGGTCAAGCCGCTGCGCGAGCTCACCGGCAACGCCATGTTCAACACTGTGTTCATCGACGACGTGTTCGTGCCCGACGACATGGTGCTCGGCGAGGTGAACCGCGGCTGGGAGGTCAGCCGCAACACGCTCACCAACGAGCGCGTCTCGATCGGGAGCAGCGAGCCGCCGTTCCTGGCCAGCCTCGACCTGTTCGTGCAGTTCCTGAAGGACGGTCACTTCGACCAGATCGAGCAGCACGAGGCGGGCCGGCTCATCGCCGAGGGACACGCCGCCAAGCTGCTGAACATGCGGTCCACGCTGCTGACGCTGGCCGGCGGCGACCCGATGCCCGCGGCGGCCATCAGCAAGCTGCTGTCGATGAAGACGGGCCAGGGTTACGCCGAATTCGGGGTGGCGTCGTTCGGCACCGACGCGGCGATCGGCGATCAGGGCGAGCCATCCGGCAAGTGGGCCGAATACCTGCTCGCCGGCCGGGCCACCACGATCTATGGCGGCACTTCCGAGGTGCAGCTGAACATCATCGCGGAACGGTTGCTTGGTCTGCCGCGCGATCCGTAGGTCGGCTCACCGCCGCTGCTCACCTCGCGGGTCCAAGGTAGGGAAACACCCGATTCCACGTCGGCCGTAGGCGAATAGCGTCACGCCCATGACCAAGCATTCCGGGTTAGTTTCGCTTTCGGTGTTGGCGCTCGCGACACTCGGTGCCCTCGGCACGCAGGCGACGGCCGTCGCCGATCCGCTCCCGTACGGGCCAGACACCTGCAACCAAGGATTCGTCTGGCGTGAGGCAGGCCCGGGCGACGTCGTATGCGTCACTCCGGCGATCCGCGACAGCACGGCCCAGCAGAACCAGGCCGCCGGGCAGAACGTCGAGCCCAACGGCGGAGCCTACGGACCCAACACGTGCAAGCAAGGATTCGTCTGGCGCGAGGCGTTCTCGGGCGACACCGTCTGCGTGACCCCGGCCGTCCGGACGCAGGCGGCCAGTGACAACGCCGCCGCTGCGTCACGCAAGGCGGCGAATGCGCCCGCGCCCGCCGCGCCGCCGCCGTGCCTCGGACCCAATCCAGCGCCGGGGCTCATCCCCGCTGGCGTGTTCTGCTGACGGACTTCTGGGCGCGGTCGAAGCTCGCGTGACAGGCTTGGCTGACATCGCGCCTAGGAGGGTGTCACGAGCGCCGACGTCACACTGCGTCAACTGAGGTACTTCGCCGTACTCGGCGAGGAGCTGAACTACCGGCGCGCCGCCGAGCGCCTGTTCATCACGCAGCCGGCGTTGTCGACCGCCATCAAGCAACTCGAGCATCACTTCGGCGTCGTCCTGTTCACGCGGAACACCCGTGAGGTCGCGCTCACCGAGCTCGGCGCGGCATGGCTCCCCCAGGTGCAGAAGGCGATTTCCGGCGTCGAGTCCGTCGTCGACAACCTCGTCGCGCTGGCCCAGCGCTACCGTCGGATCCACCTGGGCTATCTGATCGGCACCGGCGCGGACCTGCTCTTCAAACTGGTCCGCCACTTCGAGGCGGCTCACCCCGACATCACTTTGGAGCCAAGGGAATTCGACTTCACCGACCCGACGGCTGGGCTCGCCGACGGGACCACCGAAGTGGCCATCATCCGGCCGCCGGTCGACCTGCCGGACCATCGGATGTTCATCCTGGACGCCGAGGATTGGGTGGCGTGCCTCCCCCGGGACCATCGTCTGGCTCACCGCTCCGAGGTGTCCATCACCGAATTGCTCGACGATCCCATCGTGGTCGCGCCGGCTAGCGCCGGGCGGTGGCGGGACTACTGGATGGCGATGGACGTCAGGGACAAGCCGCCCACCATCGCCGCAGTGGCCGCGACGTATGAAGAGGAGACCACCACCATCGCCCGCGGCCTCGGCATCAGCTTCACCAGCGAGGCCAGCGCACGGCTGTACGACCGGCAGGGCATCGCCTACGTGCCGATCGTCGACCGGCCACGCAACTTCACGGCGTTGGCGTGGAATCCGTCGACGCTGAGTCCGGACGCCGCGGCGCTCGTCACCCACGTCCGCGACCAATGGAGCTTCGGCGAAGGCGGGGCACGTGAACGGCCAGCAACTGATTACTGACCTACTGATAAACGCACGTTATTAGTAGATCAGTTATTCGAACTTCCGCACTCCTGGTCAAAGGGGTTTTCTTGGTGCACCGTCCGACCCTCTCGTCTGGAGAAGCCATGACCGATATTGCGTCCACCACCGACGCGAAAGCTCCGGAGCCCGACAACACCGAGGATGCCAAGCTCGAGCAGTTCGGCTACACGCAGAAACTCGACCGCTCCGTCGGCCGGCTCGCTTCGTTTGCCATCGGGTTCGCGACGATCAGCGCCACGACGGCGGTGTTCACCGGATTCGGCGCCGGGTACTTCACCGCAGGCGCACCCTTCGTGTGGACACTGCTGCTCGCCGCCGCGGTGTTCCTCATCTGGGTCGTCATCGCCGCCGACCTCACTGCGAAGATCCCTTTGGCCGGCTACGCGTACCAGTGGACCAGCCGCATCCACGGCTCCAACCTCGCCTGGTTCACCGGCGTGATGGCCCTCGTCGGATGGATCTGCGGCATGACCGGCGTGGGCTTCATCCTGTCCGGCTACCTCGGGGGGCTGTTCGGCTTCGCCATGACCCAAACCGCGCAGATCCTCGTGGCCATCGGGGTCATGGCAGTCTGCATGCTCGTCAACCTCTACGGCGTGCGGTTCGCCACGATGGTCAACAACATCGGCGTCAGCCTGGAGTTCGTCATCACCGTCGGCGCGACGATTCTGGTGGCGATCGTGGCCTTCTCCTCGCCGGACAACCACCAGCCCATCTCGGTGCTGTTCACCGGCGGCACCTCCGAAGGCAGCACCCCCTACGTCCTGGCGTGGCTGGCAGCCTCCCTCGGACCGTTCTTCGGCTTGATCGGCGTGGAGGCCAGCGCCGACGTCGCCGAGGAGACCATGAATGCGCGGCACGTCATTCCCCGCACAATGTTCTACGCGTTGGTCGCCTCGATCGTCATCGAGTTCGGGATGTACGTCGTCTACGTGCTGGCGATCAAGGACGCCGCCGCCGTCGAGGCCAACGTTGCGGCCCCGATCGAAGAGATCATCACCCAACAGGTCGGCCCGGTCATCACGAAAATCGTCGTGGCCGTAGCGCTCACCAACGTCATGGCCTGCATCCTGGCCAACATCCTGGTCGCGACGCGGTTGACCTACTCGATGGCACGCGACAACATGCTGCCGTTCTCCCATGTCTGGCGGCACGTGTCCCCAAGCAACCGCACGCCCACCTACGCCGTACTCGGACTGTTCGGCTTCTCGACGCTGCTGCTGCTCCTAGCCCTGGTCAGCGAGAAGGCCTTCTTCCTCATCCTCGGACTGTCGGCGTTGGCGGTCTTCGCCACCTACGTGCTGCAGACCATCGCCCTGATCATCGGGCACCGCCGAGGTTCCATCCCCGCTGCCGAACCAGGCACGTTCCATCTGGGCCGCGCTCGCATGCCGATCTACGTCATCGGCCTGATCGCGTTCTCCCTGGTTTGCGCGGCGCTGCTCTTCCTCCCGCAGTTCGCAGGCAACAAGTGGGTATTCCTCGGCCTCGTCGGGCTGTCGGGCCTCTGGGCGGTCACCGGGCTGCGCAAGCGGCTGGCCACTGGCGAGGCTGGACCCGACTACGCCAAGACCCACCTCTCCTGAATTTCACTACTTACCAAAGGAATTGCGCACCATGACGCTGACTACCCCATCCGTCGGATCCAGTAACCTGGTGGCCGTGGAACCAGGCGCCATCCGCGAGGACACCCCACCCGGCTCGGTGATCCAGTACAGCGACTACGAGCTGGACACGTCCAGCCCCTACGCCGGTGGCGTGGCCTGGATCGAGGGCGAGTTCATCCCCGCGGAGGACGCCAAGATCTCGATATTCGACACCGGATTCGGCCACTCCGATCTGACCTACACCGTCGCACACGTGTGGCACGGCAACGTCTTTCGGCTCGGCGACCACCTGGACCGGCTGCTGGACGGGGCCCGCAAGCTGCGCCTCGACGCCGGATACACCAAGGACGAGCTCGCCGAGATCACCAAGCGCTGCATCTCGCTTTCGCAGCTGCGCGAGTCGTTCGTGAACCTGACCGTCACGCGCGGCTACGGAAAGCGCAAGGGCGAGAAGGACTTGTCGAAGCTCACCCATCAGGTGTACGTATACGCAATTCCGTACCTGTGGGCGTTCCCTCCGGCCGAACAGATCTTCGGCACCACCGCGATCGTGCCGCGCCACGTGCGCCGCGCCGGCCGCAACACCGTCGACCCGACGATCAAGAACTACCAGTGGGGCGACCTGACCGCCGCGAGCTTCGAAGCCAAGGACCGGGGGGCGCGCACCGCGATCCTGCTGGACTCCGACAGCTGCGTGGCCGAAGGCCCGGGGTTCAACGTCTGCATCGTCAAGGACGGCAAGCTGGCCTCGCCTTCGCGCAACGCGCTGCCCGGCATCACCCGCAAGACGGTGTTCGAACTGGCCGACGCGATGGGCATCGAGGCCACCCTGCGCGACGTCACCAGCCACGAGCTCTACGACGCCGACGAGTTGATGGCCGTCACCACCGCGGGCGGCGTCACGCCCATCAACACCCTCGACGGCGAGCCGATCGGTGACGGCACGCCGGGACCCCTCACCATGGCGATCCGCGACCGGTTCTGGGCACTGATGGACGAGCCATCGCCACTGATCGAGGCCATTAAATACTGAGCGAGAGTGCACCTATCTGCTTGCCGCCGGTGCTACCGTCGAAATAGGGATCAGTTCCCGAACGGTTGGTGCAGAAATGAGCACATCCCGACGCGCAGTACGAATGATCGTGACCGGGGCGGCCGCGCTGGCCGGCTCGCTGGCGGTGCTGACGTTCGCCGCCGACGGACCGACGGTGCAGAACCAGGCGGACCCCTGCTACAACGGAGTGACCAGATACGACCCGTGGGCGCGGAGTTGCACGCTTCCCGGCCCCAAGAACAAGATCCGCGGCTCCGCCCCGGATGCCAACGCAATCATCGCGTGCAGGAACATTCCGGGGTGCCTGTCTTGGTACGTCAACAACCCCTGAGCCGCTCCAGCACCGATTCTCCAGCACATCGGCACCCGTTAGCCATGCGAACTTCATAGCCAGCTCCTAGGCTTCTGGTACGGGTCCGGAAGCCAAGGAGTGGCGATGTTCGAGGGGGATCGGTCGTGCGTGCGCGGCTGATACGCCGGGCACGCGAACTCGACGCCGTCATCACGTTTCTCGACGCGGTCGGGTCCGAACCCGCCGGGCTGATCTTCGACGGCGATCCTGGCGTCGGCAAGACCACGCTGTGGCTGGCGACCACCGACGAGGCGCGCAGGCGCGGCATGTTCGTGATGTCGGCCCGAGCCGCGGCGGGCGAATCGGTGCTGGCCTACGCATCGCTCGCGGACCTGCTCAGCAGCGTGGATGCCGAGGCGTTGGCCGGTCTCCCCGAGCCGCAGCGGCTCGGCCTGGAACGTGCCCTGCTTCGACGCGAAGCCGCCCCGGGTATTCCGACAGATCAACGCACGGTGGCAGCGGGATTGCTGTCGGTAGTGAGCCGGTTGGCCGAGCAGAGTCCCGTCGTGATCGCGATCGACGACCTCCAATGGCTCGACCCTTCCACCCAACACGCGGTCGCGTTCGCCGCGCGACGACTGCACGGTCGCGTCGGCATCGTGGCCACGGTGCGCTCGGGGGCCGCCGAAGGCCCGCCAGGCCTCCAGTTGCCGCGACCCGACATGACGGTGCGGAGGACGGTTCGCCCATTCGACCGCGGGGACCTGCAGGCGGTGGTAGTTGAACGGCTGGGCCGCGCGTTCAGCCGTCCGATCTTCGACAAGATCTTCGCGGTGTCGGACGGAAATCCCTTCTACGCAATAGAATTCGCGCATGCCATGGTAGACGACACCGTTGCCGCGAACGTCGGGCTTCCCGATTCCCTTGCCGGCGTGGTACGCGCAAGGCTGGCGGGACTCGACGACGCAGCCGACGCGCTGCTGGCCACCGCTTGCCTCGCGGCGCCCACCATCGAGTTAGTGGCACATGCCATCGACGTCGACAACGACGAACTCGCCCGCCGCCTGGCTGGCGCGGAGCAACGCGAGATCATCGAAATCAGCGGCAATAGAATACGTTTCACCCATCCCCTCCTGTCGCACGGTGTGTACAGCGCTTCGAAACCCGCGGCGCGCAGGGCGATGCACCGACGGCTAGCCGCGGCCATCGAGGAGCCCGAAGTCCACGCTCGCCATCTGGCGCTGGCGGCGACGTCGGCCGACACGGCGACCATCGAGGCCCTCGACGCGGGGGCCACGTCGGCGCGGTCGCGAGGCGCTCCTGCCGCTGCGGCGGAACTGTTCGACCTCGCCATCGCATTGGGCGACAACCGCCCGGAGCGTCAGATCGCCTCGGCCGGTTGTCATCTCGATGCGTCGAACTCACCTAGGGCGAGGGTGTTGTTGGAGTCGGCCATCCATCGCCTCTCGCCTGGACCCCTTCGGGCCCAGGCGATGACGTTGCTCGCCGTCGTCCGCATGTACGCGGACAGCTTCGCGGAGTCCGCCACCCTATTGGAGCGTGCGGTCGACGACACCATCGGTGACCCTGCGTTGGCCGTGCACGTGCTGGTCATGTTGTCGTATGCATTGATCAACACCGCTCGTCGCACCGAGGCCTCGGCCACTGCCGAGGAGGCGGTGGCCAAGGCGAGCGCGCTCGGTGCCAGTCCCTTGCTGAGTCAGGCACTCAGCATGCGGGTCATCATCGCCTTCATGTCGGGCCGCGGTCTGGACGCCGCGAGCATGCAACGCGCTTTGGACCTCGAGGACGATGCCGTCCCGATGCCGCTAGCGATCCGGCCCAGCGCGCAGCACGCACTCCTGATGGCGTGGACGGGCGACCTCGACGAGGCGCGGCACGCGATAGCGGCCATCCGACGACGATGTGACGAACGCGGCGAGGAAAGCGAACTGACGTTCGTCGCCTTCACCAGCGTGTTGCTCGAGATCTGGCGCGGCGATTTGACCGAGGCCGCACGCGGAGCCGACGAGGCGCTGGAGCTGGCCCACACGCTGGACAGCGACTTCCCGCTCTTCATGGGGCTGATGCTTCAGTCTGTCGTCGCTGCGTACACCGGAGACGTGGAACGCGCCCGGGCCGACGGTGCACACGCGATCGTGGTCAGTCAGCGGTGCGGATCGACGAGGCTCGCGGAGTGGCCCGTGATGGCCATCGGTTTCCTCGAGGTTTCGCTGGGCCACTACGAGGCTGCGCTGACGACGCTGGCCCCGTTGATCGCGAATCTGGAAGCGTTGCCGGAGGACACGGAGATCATCACCGCGTCGTTCGCCCCGGATGCGGCGGAGGCCATGACCGGGCTCGGGCGACTCGACGACGCGGAAGCGCTGATCGGCCTCATCGAAGCGAACGGTCGTCGGCTCGACAGGGCGTGGATGTTGGCGGTGGGCGCCAGATGTCGTGCGATGTTGGTGGCCGCGCGAGGCGACGTCAGAGCGGCGCTCGAGCTCGCAGAAGTCGCCATGAAGCATCACGACCGACTGCCGATGCCGTTCGAACGCGCGCGCACTCAACTGGTGAAGGGCGTCCTTCAGCGACGGCACCGCCAGCGCGACGCCGCGTCGACGACGTTGTCGAACGCGTTGAGCGAGTTCGAACGACTGGGTACGCCGCTGTGGGCAACCCGGGCGCGGGCAGAACTAGCCAGGGCGAAGTCCGGCGCCAACAAGTTCGCGGTGCTGACCACGGGAGAGCAGCGCGTCGCCGAACTCGCCGCCTCGGGGATGACGAACCGCGACGTCGCTGCGGCCCTGTTCATCAGCCCGAAGACCGTCGAGTCCAATCTCTCGCGGGTGTACCGAAAGCTCGGCATTCACTCTCGGGCCGAGTTGGGCCGCCACATGGCCCGCGAGCGCGACGGAAAAGGATAGGGAAACACCCGATTCGTTTCTAGCGAATCAGCCCTAGCGTCAAAGGCCACAGCGATCCGGCCATAGAGGCACGGCCGGTGCTCCGCTGCCTACACGCATGTCGAAAGCTCGGGGGCCCGCAATGACCGGCAAGCACTCACCGCCGCAACGCATTCGAATCACGGACCGCCGCACGATCGGCGCGGCGTTGTTCGCCGGCGGCCTGATCCTGAGTGCCGGGTCGCTGTACCAGCCGGCCGAGCCGGTGACGACGGTTGTGTTGACCGCGGGGACCACGGGCGACAGTTCGGGCACCAGCGGCCAGACCTCCTCCGGCGCCAGCGGCGCCACCTCCAGCGGAGCCAGCGGCGGCACCAGCGGCCAAACCTCCTCCGGGGCCAGCGGCGGAACGTCCGGCGGAACCTCGGGCGGAACGTCCGGCGGCACCAGCGGCCAAACCTCCTCCGGAGCCAGCGGCCAAACCTCCTCCGGGGCCAGCGGCGGAACGTCCGGCGGCACCAGCGGCCAAACCTCCTCCGGGGCCAGCGGCCAAACCTCCTCCGGCGCCAGCGGCGGAACCAGCGGCCAAACCTCCTCCGGGGCCAGCGGCGGAACCTCGGGCGGAACGTCCGGCG
>Ga0070668_100000534_pt1 | contig 25331 bp, 27 predicted proteins | sample KBSS43metaG_FD_64661 | JGI IMG/M metagenome (GOLD analysis project Ga0070668, IMG submission 64661) | Switchgrass rhizosphere microbial communities from Kellogg Biological Station, Michigan, USA - KBS S4-3 metaG | ecosystem: Host-associated > Plants > Roots > Rhizosphere > Soil ...
AAGATCAAGAACGCGATACCAAGCCAGGTCAGAACCTTCTTGATCATGGCGGGCCTTCTCCTGTGGGTGCGGGTGACGGTCAGCGCCGCGGCAGTACTGACGGTATCAGCTTCGTCGCTCGGTGTGAACAATGTGGCCGAAAAGCCGATTCCATATCCGCAGGTCAGGCCTCTGTGTCAGGCCCGCCCATGCAGGTACGGCGACGGCGCTCCGTACACAAGCTCGGGCGGCACCCCCTCGGAGAGATCGTGCAGAACGACGTGCTCCGCGAGGAAGTAACCCGCGCTTGCGGGCCACGCTACCGCATAGAGCCACATTCCTTTTGCCTCACTCACGTAGGCGCTTCGATCCTCCGGGGACTTGACGCACCACAGTGGAGTGGGGTGGCCGGCTGCTTTGATCTTGGCATGCGGCCCCGGATGCCCCCGGGGGTCGGCCAGCGCCTCGGCGATCAGGTAACCAGGGTCGATGCCGGGGATACCGGCGAAGCGGGTGCCCAGCCCGACGCCCGGCTGCTCGGCAATCAACATCACGTCGGCCGGCCCGCCACCGAGCGGCTCGGGCCCGCTGCACGAGATCGCGGTGGCGCGTACGCCGGCCCGGTCGTCGCCGGCCCAGCCGACACCGGTCACCATCCAGCCCGCCGGCAGCGGCCACGGGCACCAGAACGGGACCTTTTCCGCCGCCCCCGCCTGGTGTCGCAGCATGCTCTCGACGATCTCGGCACTGATGTGCTGGGCGACGTGGAACGGCGGGACCTCGCCACAGTTGTCGCAACGCCAGCCACTGTGCATCAGATCCGGCTTCCGGACCTGCGCACCGCACCTGGGGCAACTCACCGTGACACCCACCCCCCTACCGTGCGGGTCCGCGGACCCCCCGTCAAGCGGATCGCCAGAACCCGGATGCATCAGCGAGATTCACCCGGGCGGAGGTCCCGCGTGCGCGCGAATCCAGGCGTGCATGGCGATGCCGCTGGCCACCCCGGCGTTGATCGACCGAGTCGAGCCGTACTGCGCGATCGAGAACAATTCGCTGCAGGCGGCGCGTGCGTCCGCGGACAGGCCGGGGCCCTCCTGCCCGAAGAGCAGGACGCAGCGGCGCGGGAGCGTGGTCGTCTCCATCGGTCGCGAGCCCGGCAGGTTGTCGATCCCGATCACCGGCAGGTCCTGGCCGGCGGCCCAGGCGACGAATTCCATGATTGTCGGATGATGCCGCACATGCTGGTAACGATCGGTCACCATGGCGCCACGCCGGTTCCATCGGCGGAGTCCGACGACGTGCACCTCGGCGGCCAGGAACGCGTTGGCGTTGCGGACGACCGTACCGATGTTGAAATCGTGCTGCCAGTTCTCGATCGCGACGTGGAAGTCGTGCCGCCGGGTGTCCAGGTCGGCGACGACCGCCTCGCGGCTCCAGTAGCGGTATCGGTCGACCACGTTGCGGCGGTCGCCGTGCGCCAGCAGCTCCGGGTCGTATTGCGGGCCGGTGGGCCACGCACCGATCCAGGGACCGACGCCGACCTCGATGGACTCGTCCTCACCGGCAATCATGGGCCGATACGCTACCCAGCGGTGATGGAGACGCAATGAGCGGCGGGGCCCTCCCCGGCACCCGCCGCCCACGCTCTGTTGGGGAAGAGTCTGCCTTACCGTGCGTATCGAAGTGAAGGATCTTCGGATGTGACCCGAATCACAGTTAAGGCTCTTAACTATTACCTTGAGTGGGTCTCGATCTCGCGGACACCAGCAGCTCCATCCGCCAGATGACGCGATGTCAGGATTACCTGCCGCAAAACAGACGTCACAACTTGCCTCATTGGCGCCGACACTCTCCGTTTTGATCGCTACCATGAGTAGCCCATGCCCAACACCGCGTTCCGAATTCGTGCTGTAGGCCACGTGTCGCTGGGGTACCGGACGGGAATGGCGAGTGGGAACGATGGGTTTCATCGCACGAAAGCCAAAATCCCGTGGACGGAGACATCATGGCGACGGTTGCGCTGACCGCTGAGAACTTCGACGAGGTCACCGGCAAGGACGGGATCGTCCTGGTCGACTTCTGGGCGAGCTGGTGCGGGCCCTGCGTCCGCTTCGCCCCGACATATGAGCGGTCTTCGGAAAAGCACACGAACATCGTCTTCGGCAAGGTCGACACCGAGGCCGAGCAGGCGCTCGCCGCGAAGTTCGACATCCGCTCGATCCCGACCATCATGGCGGTCCGGGACGGCGTGATCGTGTTCTCGCAGCCGGGCGCGCTCCCCGAGTCGGCTCTGGAAAACCTGATCGAGCAGGTCGAGAAGCTGGACATGGACGAGGTGCGCCAGCAGCTCGCCGCACACAGCCACTGAGCTCGGACGACCCCAGGCCCGCGGACCGATCGGTCCGCGGGCCTCGTCGTCCGTCCGGCTCGCCCGGGGACACGACACGCCGGAGTCCGGCTGGACACCCGCGTAGAACATGTGTTCGAATCTCTGCCATGCGATGGTCCAACCTGTCGGCTCCCCCCGACGGCGGCTCGCTCCTGGACAGGGCAGCGCCGGCGGCCCCACCCCTGCCGCTGGCGCTGCCCGGAGCCACGATCCGCACCTTCGACACGCCCGGCTTCGCCGGCATGACGTTCTACGAGATCCGGGCGAAAAGCCTGATCAACCGGGTCCCCGGGACGTCCCGCATGGCGTTCGAGTGGACCATCAACCCCTACCGGGGCTGTTCCCACGCCTGCGCGTATTGCCTGGCCGGGGAGACCCCGATCCTGATGGCCGACGGCACCACCCGGCCGCTCGCCGAGCTACGTCCGGGTGACGCCGTGATGGGCACGATGGGCGCCGGATCCTGCCGGCGATATGTGCCGACCACGGTCCTCGACCACTGGTCCACGTCAAAGCCGGCCTTTCGGGTCACGCTGGCCGACGGCACCCGCCTGGTGTCCAGCGGCGACCACCGGTTTCTCACCGATCGCGGCTGGCGGTTCGTGAGCCCGGCCGAGCCGCACCTGCCGGCACTCGCGGTCGGCGACCTGATGTTCGGGGTGGGCCATTTCGCCGAGCCACCCAAGGAGTCGCCCGACTACCAGGCCGGATTCCTCTGCGGTCTGGTCCGCGGCGACGCCGCACGCGGTGACGGGGCGGCACGCGAGGGCGACGCCTGGATCCGCGCCGACGGCTACCTCGAGGACATCCCACTCCACGAGGCGCTGCGCTGGCCCGAGTCGCCCACACCCGGGTGGCACCGCGGCTTCCTGGCCGGTGCCTTCGGTGCGGCCGGCCACGCCGAACGGCTTGCCATCACGTTCACCAGCGGTGACCAGACGTTCCTCGACCGGGTACGCGATGCGCTGACCCGCCTCGGCCTGCCCAGCCGCAGCCCGGTGCGCACCCGGCCCGGCGGCACGGCCACCGTCGAGATCGACCGCGACCTCTGGGCCGCGCTGCGGTTCCGCCACCTCACCGGTGTCGCCGACGCCCGTCTGGACGCGTCCGGGGTGGGCGTGCGCAGCGGGCGCGAGCTCGCGGTCGCCGACATCGAGGAGCTCGGCCTGACCCTGCCACTCTTCGACATCACGACCGGCACCGGCGACTTCATCGCCGACGGGGTGGTCAGCCACAACTGCTTCGCCCGGCACACGCACACCTACCTCGATCTCGATGCCGGCAGCGATTTCGACACCAAGATCGTGGTCAAGGTCAATGCGGGCGAGCTGATCCGGCGCGAGCTGGCGGCGCCGCGGTGGTCCGGCGCGTCCATCGCGATGGGCACCAATGTCGACGTCTACCAGCGCGCCGAGGGCCGCTACCGGCTGATGCCGGAGATCCTCGCGGCGTTGCGCGACCACGCCAATCCGTTCTCGATCCTCACCAAGGGCACGCTCATCCTGCGCGATCTCGAGTTGCTCACCCAGGCGGCCAAGGTGACCCAGGTCGGGCTCGCGGTGTCGGTCGGGTTCCTCGACGAGACGCTGTGGCGTTCGGTGGAGTCCGGCACGCCCAGCCCTCGGCGCCGGCTCGACGTGGTCCGCCGGCTGACCGACGCCGGCTTCTCGGTCAGCGTGCTGATGGCGCCGATCCTGCCCGGGCTCACCGACACCGACGAGTCCATCGACGAGACGGTCGCCGCGATAGCGGCCGCCGGAGCGTCCGGCGTCGTGCCCATCCCGCTGCATCTGCGACCCGGCGCCCGGCAGTGGTATGCGGCCTGGCTCGCCCGCACCCACCCGCAGCTCGCGCCGCGCTATCGCGAGCTGTTCGGCGACGGGTCCTACCTGCCGCAGTCCTACCAGCAGGAGATCGGCGCCCGGGTCCGGATGGCGGCCCGCCGGCACGGCCTGCACCGCGCCGATCCCGTCGAGGCGCGCCGGCTGGATTCCGGCACCGACACGATGCCGGCGGCCCAGCAGCTGACCCTGCTGTGACGAAGGGATCGGTCGGTGGACAGGGCGGCGTGGCTACAGTCGACAAGATGAGGAGTGCACAGCAGATTCTGGCGGAGGCCAACGTCATCGCCGTGGTGGGGGCGTCGCGCGATCCTTGGAAACCGGCCCACACCGTGCCCCTCCAAATGCTCCGGCACGGCTGGCGGATCATCCCGGTCAACCCGTTCGTCGACGAGGTGTTCGGGGTCAAGACGTTCCGGACGCTGGCCGACATCGGCGAGCCGGTCGACCTGGTCGACATCTTCCGGCCGGCACACGACGCGGTCGACGTCGTCCGGCAGGCGGTGGCGATCAAGGCCCCGGCGGTGTGGCTGCAGAGCGGCATCGTGTCCGCCGAGGCGCGGCGGATCGCCGAGGAGGCCGGCATCGACTACGTGGAGGACCGCTGCCTCGCGGTGGAGCGAGCCGCGGGACGGCTGACCAAGCTGCCCTAGCCGGGTTCCGCCATGGTCGACGGCATCGCGGACGGGTCCGATCGGCCCGCGCTGGCCGTCGGGGCCGGGGCGGCGGCTTGACCGGCCGAAAGTGCCCGACCAGAAAGGTCCTGCCCACGGCACGGCCGCTGGGCATGCCGTGCGCGACCGGCCGCGGCGTGCTGGCCTACCGGTCTGTCGGCCAGCCGCCGGCCGCGGAGTGCTTCGTTCCCACCGCCTGTCGACCCACGGCTGGCCGCGAGCGGCTGTGACCCCAGGAGCCTGCCCGGCCACCGCCGATTGCGGGCAGCCCTGACCCGACGAGCCTGCCCGGCCACCGCCGACTGCGGGCAGCCCTGCCCGACGGGCCTGTCGGCCTGCGGGCGGTCGGGGGTGCTGCAGGTCAGCGGAACTCGGCCTCGCGGACGCTGTTGCCGCCGTCGACCACCAGCATCTGGCCCGTGATGTAGGAAGCGGCCGGTGAGCAGAGGAAGGCGATTGCCGCGGCCACCTCGTCCGGGGTGCCGGGGCGGCCGATCGGCGTACCCAGGCCCTGCTTGATCTCGGTCACCGTCGAGGCGGCCGTGTAGATGGTGCCGGGGGCGACGCAGTTGACGTTCACGCCGTCGGCGACCAGTTCCATCGCCAGCGCCCGGGTCAGGCCGACCACGCCGGCCTTGGCCGCCGCGTATGCCGCCTCGGTCGGCAGCGCGTTGACCGGGCCGGCGGTCGCCGCGAGATTGACGATCCGGCCCCAGCCTCGCTCCGCCATGCCGCCCTGGAAGGCCCGGCTGCACAGGAACGCCGTGCTCAGGTTGCGGTCGATCTCGGCCTTCCACTCGTCGTAGCTGAGCTGGGCGACCGGCCGCAGCACCTCGGGGCTGGCCCGGCTCGCCAGACCGGCGTTGTTGACCAGCACCTCGACGTCGCCGAGCTGGTCGGCGATCGCGTCGGCGAGCGCGCCCACCTCGGCCTCGTCGGTCAGGTCGGCCACGAAGCCGGTGACGCCCAACTCGGCGGCGCGGTCGTGGATGCGCCGGGTGGTGGACACGATCGCCACCCGGGCACCGAGATCACGCAGCCGGCGGGCGGTCGCGTAGCCGATGCCGTCGGGGCTGCCGGCGCCGGTGACGAGCGCTACCTTGCCGTCGAGCCGCAGCGTGACGGGAGCCTCGTCCCCCTCGCGTTCCGGCTCGATCACCGAATCGGCGAGGAGATCGGGGGCAGTGGAGCGCGAGCGCCGGCCGGCGGCGGGACGGGTTGCGTCGCGTCGGGAACGGCTACCGCCGGCGGTGCGGGCGTCGAAGACCATGCGGCGATCCTGCCCTCTCCGGCAAGCCAGGGCAAACATCGCAGCCCATGTGGCGCACGGTGCGTCCATCCGCCGGATTACCGACCTTCCGGGCGCACCCGCATCGATCTTGACATCGGCCGGTTTCGGCGCCCGCGCGAATCAGCTGCCGGCCGACCCGACCGACCCACACGGACCAGCCACCGGCCTGCCCGACCAGCCCCAACGCGGATCAGTTGCCGGCCAGCCCGCCCGGCCTGCACGGACCAGCTACCGGACGGCCCACACCGATCAGCTGCCGGGTGGGCCGGCTGGGCGGCGGGGCGGGGAGGCCAGCGGCACGATCGGGCCCTCCTCGACGAAGACCAGCGGTGCCCGCGAGCCGTACCGGGCCGGCAGCTCACGCTTGGCGCGGGCCACGTCGCGGCTGCCGACCTCGACGCCGGTTCCGTCGTGGCGGGCGCCGATGGTCGCGATGCGGATGCCCTGCTCGGTCCAGTAGGCGAGGTCGGCGAGCACGCGGTCGTGCCAGTACGCCAGGTCGACGGCCGAGTGCGCGGCGTCCCGGACCACGATGCACGTGTCCTCGGCGGCCCTGCGGATGAAGTCGTCGAAGGCGGCCGACGGCACCCGGTAGACGATCGCGCGTACCCGGCCCTGGTCGACCTGCTGCCCGGCGTAGCTGTCGGCGAAATCGCCGCGCCCGGCCTGATCGATCCGGGCCATGACGGCGTCGAGTTTCGCCGGCGTGGCCGGCATCGTGACGCCGGCGACCGTGACATGTTCCGGAAGGCGGACGAGCTCGCACCCGGCCGTGCTCCAGCCGCCGGTCACGCCGGGCTCGTCGAGGGCCGGCCAGTCCTCCCCGTCACCGCAGCCGCCGATCATGAGGACCGCCCCGACGACCAGCAGCGGGCCGATCCGGAATCGATCGTGGAACATCGCATTCCCCCTCTTTACCCCGCCCCGGCGAGCACCGCCAAGCGCGCCCCGGCACCGGACGCCCGGGCACCAGGCCCGACTGCTCAACGACCGAGTAGCGGTCCGGGACGGCCGAAATGCCGGACCACTTCCGGCAGCGGCGGGTCGCCGGCGTCGCCCGGGAGGCCGGCGTGTTGTGGCAGCTGAGCGTCAGTCGGTCAGGGCCGGGTTCACGGCCTGGCGGTTCGCCCGTGCCGCGCCCAGCACGACCACCACCACGCCCGCCAGCAGCACTGCCAACCCGGGCAACGCGGCCGGGCGGGGCGCCTGGTTCAGCCAGATCCAGGCGAGCAGGGCCGCGCCGGGCACCTCCAGCAGGATCAACACGCTCACCGTGGTGGCCGACGCGCGTTGCAGGGCGTAGTTGAACATCGAGTGGCCGAGCAACTGGGCGCCCACCACCAGGGCGAGGATCGCGGCCCACGTGCGGTTGTCGTAGCCGACCAGATCGACCCCGCCCGCCAGGCACACCCCCAGCAGCACGACCGCGCAGGTGCCGTAGCAGATCCAGGTGTACGTGGTGGTGCTCAGCGTCGCCCGCGCCCGCTCGCCGAGGGCCGTGTAGGCCGCCGCGAAGATCGCGCCGAGCACGGCCAGGACGTCGGCGAGCACGGCCTGGGCGGACACCCCGACGTCGGCTCCGGTGGCCCAGGCCGCGCCGGCCACCGCGAGGGTGATGCCGAGCCAGCCGGCCGCCGAGGGGCGCCGGCCCTGGCACACGGCGATGAGGCCCTGCCAGGCCGGCTGGGTGGCGACCAGCGCGGTGGCGGTGGCCACCGACCCGAGCTGGACGCTGGGCATCCAGGTGGCGAAGTGGGCGGCCAGTGCGAGCCCGGCGAGGACGCAGAACAGCACGTCGCGCCGGCTGATGCCGAGAATCTCGGCGCGACGCGGACCGTACGTGATGGGGGTGAGCGCGAGGGCCGCGAGGCTGTTCCGCCAGAACGCGATGGCCAGGGCCGGAGCCGCCGCGAAGGCGATCAGCGGCGCCGACGAGGAGACCGCGACAACCGCGACGACGAGCGCCAGGACGGTCGGCAATCCGGGCCGTTGGTGCGGTGAACGAGCATTCATCCCCGGCCGTCGCTTCTTGCGGACTCGGGCAGCACTGTTGCCAACGCTATTGAACGGAGAGTGATGCTATGGCTACAGTCACCGAGGTTTCTCCTGACCCCTTTTGACCCCTCGATGCCCGGGAGGCTGATTTACCATGCCCGCATACCGTGCGGTCGTGTTTGACTTTTTTGGCACGTTGACCCGCGCGGTCCAGCGAGGCCCCCAGCACGCCGAGATCGCCCGGGCTCTCGGCGCCGACCCCGACGCGGTGCGCGGCGTCCTGGACCGTACGTTCCGGGCGCGCGCCCGGGGCCGCTACGGCTCCGCGGAAGCCACCCTACGGTGGGTCATCGAGCAGGCCGGTGGCCGCCCCCGCTCGTCCCAGGTGCGCGCCGGGGTGCCGGCCCGGGTCGATGCGCTCAAGGCGGACACCCGGCTGCGGGCGGACGCGGTAAGCGCTCTCACGGCGATCAAGCGACGCGGCCTCGGCACCGCGGTGATCAGTGACTGCACTCACGAGCTGCCGGCCTTCCTGCCGAGCCTGCCGGTCGCGCCCCTGCTCGACGCCAAGATCTATTCCGTACGCCAAGGGGTCTGCAAGCCCGATCCGCAGATCTACCTGGCGGCGTGCGAGGAGCTCGAGGTGACCCCGGCCGAGTGCCTGTATGTGGGCGACGGCGGCAGCCACGAGCTGACCGGGGCCGCCGCGGTCGGCATGACACCGGTCCGGCTGGCCGCGCCCGACCTGGCCAATCACCTCGTGTTCGACTCGGACAGCAACTTCGCCGGGCCGTCGGTGCGCTCGCTGACCGAGGTGATCGGTCTCCTCGACCGCACGCTGATGACGCGCCGGGAAGAGGAGGCGCCGGCATAGCCGAGTTGCGCCGGGAAGTGGAGGCGCCCACCTAACCGAGTCGCGCGGGCGCCGCCCCTGGCATCGGCCGGGCCGGCCGACGGCGTGCGAGGATGGCCCGGTGACTTCCGCGGTGCTCGACGAGGCCATGAAGAAGGCGGCGCTGGCCTGGGTGTCGGTCGGCGACGGGCCGGCCCTCGCGCTCTGGTGCATGCCGCTGGAGGGCTCGCTGATCGTGGTCAGCGGGCCGGGTGAGCAGTTCGCGCCGGGGCTCGCCGAGACGACCCGCGCCACGGTCCGGCTGCGCGGCGACAACGGTGGCCTCATCGTGGTCAGCGCGATGGCGGTCGCCCGCCTCGCCCCGGGGACCGACGAGTGGACCACGGTCGCTCCCCAACTCGCCGCCAAGCGGCTCAACGCCTCCGGCTCGGCCGACGAGGTCGCGGCCCGCTGGGCCGAGACCGGCTGCGCCGTCGTCCGGCTCACTCCGGATCAGGACGCGCCGGTGACCGCGCCCGACCTGCCGGCCGCCTCGGGCGCCGCCCCGCCGCGAGACACCCCGGCTCGGGTCCAGGTCCGCCGCCCGTTCCGCCTGCACCGGGTCCGCCGCCGCTGAGCCGAGCGGCTCGCCGCCACCGAGGCACAAGCCGAGTGGCTCGCCGCCGCTGAGCCGCAAGCCGAGCGGCTCGCCGCCACCGAGGCACAAGCCGAGTGGCTCGCCGCCGCTGAGGCCCAGGCCGAGGCTCGCCGCCGGTTGGGTCCGGACCGGGCGATTTACCGGGATTCGGGGTTCGGGCCCCGTTGCAACCGGAGCCGACAACCATCGCGTTCGTGGCCATTTCGGCGGACACCGGGAGTGGATGATGGGCGGCTATCGGGGGTTGACCCGACTGCGGCTGCGAGTGGGCGGCAAGTTTTTCCTCGTGCTCGCCGTGCTGGTGGCGTCGCTGCTGGCCACCGCGGCGATCGGCGCGGTCGCGCAGGCCAGGATGAAGACCGAGGCGGAGCACCTGTACACGGGCAGCATCCTCGGCATGGAACGGCTGGCGGTGCTGAACACGTCGGTGATCGACGCCAGCTGGGCCGCCCTCGAAATGATCCCGACCACCGACCCGGCTCGGCTGGCGAAGCTGAATGCGCAGCTCAACGACGAGCTCGTGCCGCGGATCGACCAGCAGCTCGCGACCCTGCTGCAGGGCGCCGGCACTCCGGAGGAACGGGCCGGCGGCCACCAGATCGGCGTCGGCTGGCAGGCGTTCAAGGCCGTGATCGCCTCGGCGGCCTTTGCGGCGACCACGCGCGGCGGCACTGACGAGGAATTCAACGACCGGCTGGCCGATCAGGTCATCACCGCGCTCGGCGGGATGCGAAGCAGCGTGCGACACCTGCGGGCGACGATGGCGGAGCAGGCCAGTACGGCGTACGCGCACGTCAACGGCCAATATCGGGAAAGCCTGTGGCAGGTCGCCCTCATCATCGCCGGCGCGCTGGTCCTGGGCGTCGGCAGCGTCCTGCTTTTGATCAGGAACATGGTGCCGCGCATCCGGAACTACTCGGGCTTCGCCACCGACGTGGCGGCCGGGCAGTTGTCGATCCGTCTCGATCCGGCCGGTGCGGACGAACTGAGCGACCTGGGCCGGGCACTCAACCGGATGGTCGACCGCCGGGCCGCCGAACACCACTACGACAGCACACAGGCCGAGTTCAGCGCCGCGCTGCAGGGCACCGAGACCGAGGACGAGGCGCACCAGCTGCTCAAGCGGCATCTGGAACGGAGCATTCCGGGGGCCACCGCGATCGTGCTCAACCGCAACAACAGCGCCAACCGGCTGCAACCCACCACGGCCCTGCCCGAGGACGGCTCGCTCACCGACCGGCTGTCCGGTGTGGCGCCGCGGGCCTGCCTGGCGGTGCGCTTCGCCCGCCCGCACGACGAGGACGGCGACTGCGAGCGGCTGCTGCCCTGCCCGGTCTGCTCCGGCGCCTCGTCCCGCTGCCAGCCGCTGCTGGTCGGCGGCGAGGTGATCGGCGCGGTGCTGGTGCGGCACCCGCAGCTGACCGAGGGCGACCAGCGGCGCATCGGTGAGTCGGTGATTCACGCCGCACCGGTCCTGGCCAACCTGCGTAACCTCGCCATCGCCGAGCACCGGGCACTTACCGATGCCCTGACCGGCCTGCCCAACCAGCGCGCCTCGCACGACATCGTGCTGCGGATGGTGGCGCAGGCCGGCCGCTCGCTCAACCCGCTGGCCGCCGTCCTGCTCGACCTCGATCACTTCAAACAGGTCAACGACGTGTACGGCCATGACAAGGGCGACGAGGTCCTGGCCAGTGTCGGCGCCGCGCTGACCGCCGGCCTGCGCGCCAGCGACTTCGCCGGCCGCTACGGAGGCGAGGAGTTTCTCCTGTTGTTGCCGGAGACCGACGCCGAGGAGGCTCGCCTCGTCGTCGAGCGGCTACGCCTCGCGATCGCGGCCATCACCATCAAGGCGGCCGACCTGCGAGTCACCGCCAGCTTCGGTATCGCGATACTGCCCGACCACGCGGTCGACGCGAGCAGCCTGCTCCGCCAGGCCGACCGCGCCCTTTACGCGGCCAAGGCGGGCGGACGCAACCGGGTCGAAGTCGTCGGCGACACCCCGGGCGGGCCGCTGCCGGCGGAGTCCGGTGACGTTGCCGGGAACGCCGTGGCGCAGATCGAGAGCGGAGTCAGCCGATGAACGGCGGGACGGCGATCTGGCCGCCGGCGATCGGTACGACGTGGCCGGCCACCGTGGCCGAGGTGGCGACGCCGCCCGCCGCCGTGACCGTGCAGGTGAGCAGCGACGGCCGGCGCATCTCGACGCCCTGGTGGACCCGGTACGACGAGGTGCCCTCCCCGGCCAGCCAGCCCGCCGCGACCAGCCACAAACCCAGGCCGAGCGCCGCCGAGCCGGTGGCCGGATCCTCCGGGACCGCGGCGCCGGGCACGAACACCCGGGCGCGCGCCTCCGCCCCGTCCCAGGCGAACACCGACAGCTCGGTAACGCCCAGCTTCTCCGCGGCCGGGACGTCGATCCGAGATTGCTCCAGGGCCTCCCGGCGTACCGGAAGAAACACCCAATCCAGGCCGCAACCGGCAGATCGCGGTACGGCGGATCCCCCGCCGGCGTAGTCGTCGGCGCTCAGCCCGGCCATCGCCAGCAGCGGTCCCGGGTCGAGCGGCGGACCGAGGACCGGCCGGCCGCCGGTCAGGATGGCCGACCCCGCCGCATCGACTATGATCGGCAGCAGGCCCGCGCCGCACTCCTGCACCACCTCACCCGCTCCGAACAGGCCCCGGCGCATCGAGGTGACCGCGGCGCCCACGCTGGGGTGCCCGGCGAACGGCACCTCGCCCTCCGGGGTGAAAATACGCACCCGATAGGTCGCCCGCTCCGCGGTCGGCGGCAGCACGAAAACGGTCTCCGCGAGGTTGAACTCGCGTGCCAGGGTATGCATCTGGTCACCGGCCAAGTCGGCCGCACCGTAGACGACGGCCAGCGGATTCCCCGCGAACGGCCGGTCGGTGAACACGTCGACGATCTCATACGCCACGGTGGACATGTCCGGACCCTAACCTAGGCTGAGACGGTGACAATGGGGACGAGACTTTATCTGGCACGGCTCGCCGGCCTGCCGGTGTTCGACCCCAACGGTGATCGGGTCGGCCGGGTCCGCGACGCGGTGGTGCGGCTACGCACCACGAACCGGCCGCCGCAGGTGGTGGGGCTGGTCGCCGAGATGGCGCTGCGCCGGCGGATCTTCCTGCCGATCGGCCGGGTGACGTCGATGGACGCCGAGGGCGTGGTACTCGGCAGCGGCGTGCTCAACCTGCGCCGGTTCGAGAAGCGGCCGAACGAGTTGCTCGTCGTCGAGGACCTGCTGGACCGCCGGGTCACGGTCATCCCGGAGCAGAGCGCGGGCACCGGCACGACCGGCAACGTCGTGGACATCGGCATGGAGCTCAACCGGAACAACGAATGGCTGGTCACCCGGGTCGCCGTGCGCGAGCACACCGGGCGGCTGGCCCGGCGCGGGCACATCTTCCAGGCCGAGTACGACCGGGTCCGCGGCCTGGTCGGGCCGACCGACACGCAGGGCACCTCCAACCTGCTGGCGCTGCTCGAACAGATGCGCCCGGCCGACATGGCGAACGCGCTGCAGGACCTGCCGGACGCCCGCCGCAACGAGGTGGCCGCGGCGCTGAGCGACCGGCGGCTGGCCGACGTGCTGGAGGAGCTGCCCGAGCACGACCAGGTCGAGATCCTGGCCCGGCTCGACCGGGAACGGGCCGCGGACGTGCTGGAGCGGATGGATCCGGACGACGCCGCCGACCTGCTGGCCGAGCTGCCGAAGGCCGAGCAGGCCGTGCTGCTCGACCTGATGGAACCGGAGGAGGCTGCCCCGGTCCGCCAGCTGATGAACTACCGCCCCGGCACCGCGGGCAGCGTGATGACCTCGGAACCGGTGATCCTCACCCCGGACACCACGGTCGCCGAGGCGCTGGCCCGGATCCGCGAGCCGGAACTCTCGCCGGTGGTCGCCGCGCAGGTCTTCGTGGCGCGGGCGCCGTCCGCGACGCCGAGTGGGAAGTATCTCGGCATGGTGCATTTTCAGCGGCTGCTGCGCGAGCCGCCGGCCTCGATCCTCGGCGGCATCGTCGACAACGATCTGGAGCCGCTGCGGCCGGAGACCACCCTCGCCGAGATCATCAAGCGGATGGCGACGTACGACCTGGTCGCGATGCCCGTGGTGGACTCGTCGCATCGGCTGGTCGGCGCGGTGACGGTCGACGACGTGCTGGACCACTCGCTGCCGCGTGACTGGCGCGAGCGCGACTCGGCCGAGACCGATGAGGTGCGGCTGTGACGGACCGCCGCCCGGACCGCTTGGACCAGCCCGTCGAGCCGGGCCGGGTGCGGCTGCCCCGATTCAACCCGGAGGCGTTCGGCCGCTGGTCCGAGAACATCGCGCGGTACATGGGCACGGCACAGTTCATCGTCTGGATGACGCTGGTGATCGCGGCCTGGTTCGCCTGGAACACCTTGGCGCCGGAACGGCTGCGCTTCGACCCGTACACGTTCACGTTCCTGACCTTGATCTTGTCGCTGCAGGCGTCCTATGCCGCGCCGCTGATCCTGCTGGCGCAGAACCGGCAGGCCGACCGGGATCGGTTGGCGATGGAGGAGGACCGCCGGCGGGCCGCGATGCAGAAGGCGGACACGGAGTATCTGGCCCGCGAGATCGCCTCGCTGCGGATCGCGCTGGGCGAGGTGGCCACCCGCGACTTCCTCCGCTCCGAGCTCGCCCGGCTCGCCGATGAACTGGACGAAGCCGCGCACCGCAGGGAAAAGCGGGCCCGGTCGGAGTGGGAGGAGGATCGCAAGGAGTGGGACGCGGACCGGCCCTGACACCGACGTAGCATGGCAATCATGTCAGCTCCCGCCCCCACGCTCGAGGACGCCATCCAGGCCGCATTGGCCACGGTCGACGACCCCGAGATCCGCCGACCGATCACCGACCTCGGCATGGTCAAGGGCTTCACCGTCACCGACGGCCGGGTCAACGTCGAGTTGCTCCTTACCGTGGCCGGCTGCCCGCTACGCGACAAGCTGACCAACGACATCACCGCGGCGCTCACCAAGATCCCCGGGATCAGCTCGGTGAGCATCGACTTCGGGGTGATGAGCGAGGAGCAGCGCAAGGCGCTGCAGGCCACGCTGCGCGGTGGTTCCGCCGCCGCGGAACCGGTCATTCCGTTCGCCCAGCCGGGCTCGCGGACGCGGGTGTACGCGGTGGCCAGCGGCAAGGGCGGCGTCGGCAAGTCGAGCGTGACCGTCAACCTGGCGGCGGCCCTCGCCAAGCGGGGCCTGTCGGTCGGCGTGATCGACGCGGACATCTACGGGCACTCGGTGCCGCGGATGCTCGGCGTGGACGGCCGGCCCACCCGGGTGGAAGACATGATCATGCCGCCGCAGTCGCACGGCGTGAAGGTGATCTCGATCGGCATGTTCACCGCCGGTAACGCCGCGGTGGTCTGGCGCGGCCCGATGCTGCACCGGGCGCTCCAGCAGTTCCTCGCCGACGTCTACTGGGGCGACCTCGACGTGCTCCTGCTCGACCTGCCGCCGGGCACCGGCGACGTCGCGATCTCGCTGGCCCAGCTGCTGCCGAACGCGGAGATCCTGGTGGTCACCACCCCGCAGGCGGCCGCCGCCGAGGTGGCCGAGCGGGCCGGCGCGATCGCCATGCAGACCCACCAGCGCCTGGTCGGGGTGGTGGAGAACATGTCCTGGCTCGAGCTGCCGGACGGCTCGCGGATGGAGGTCTTCGGCGCGGGCGGCGGCCAGACCGTGGCCGACTCGCTCACCCGGACCGTCGGCGCGTCGGTGCCGCTGCTGGGCCAGATCCCGATGGACACCCGGGTGCGCGAGGCGGGCGACGCCGGCGACCCGATCGTGCTGGCCGCGCCGGACGCACCGGCCGCTCAGGCCCTCGACGCGGTGGCCGCCAAGCTGGCTGTCCGCCGCGAATCCCTGGTCGGCAAGCCCCTCGGCCTCATGGTGAACGCCAAGCGGGGCTGATCGCTAAGTTGCGTCTAGGTCCAGCGTCCTTGCCGGGGTGGGGGTGGCCGGTGCGGGCGCGACCTCGTCGCGGTGAGCTTTCAGGTCGGCGGCCGAGGCGACGTCGGTCAGATCCTGCTTCACCCCGTTGAGGTCCTGCTTCACGTCCTCGAAGAGGCCCTGCAACGGCTGACGGATCGCCGCCTCGTCCTCCTCGCTGAGCAGGTGCTTGCGGATGAACGCCTTCGGGTGCAGATCCTGCAGCTGCAGGTCGGTGCCGAGCTCCCGGTTGAGGTCGGTGGTCGCGTTCTGCGCCATCGCGCGCAGGCCGCGCAGCATCCGCAGGCCGTCGCCGATCACCTTGGGCAGCCGCTCCCCGAAGATCAGCAGCGCGAGCATGAGCAGCGCGCCGATCTCCCACCAGTTCAGGTTTTCGAACATGAAGTGGCCTCCCTAGCGTTCCGGCGCCAAGCCTACGCATGCAACCTTGACGGCGGCAGTGCGCGCGATGATCAGTTGGCGTCAGCGACCAACGTCACCGAAGCGGTCTGGGTCTTGGTGCCGCGGCGATACTCGACGGCCACCACCGTGCCCGGTGCGTACTTGCGGACCAGCGCGATCAGGTCGGTGCCGTCCTCCAGGACCTTGCCGTCCATCTTCGTGACCACGTCACCGGATTTCAGGCCGGCGGCAGCGGCCGGACCGGACGGCTCGACCGAACGCAGCCGGGCCCCGTTGGAGGCGGCGCCGCCGGTGGTCACCTCGGCGCCGATCACCGTACGCCGGGCCTTGCCGTGGTCGATGATGTCGCCGGCCACTCGTTTCGCCTGGTTGATCGGGATGGCGAAGGCCAGGCCGATGTTGCCGGCCTCGGTTTCGGTGTTGCCCAGCGAGCGGATCACCGAATTGACCCCGATCACCTGGCCGGCCGCGTTGACCAGCGGACCGCCCGAGTTGCCCTGGTTGACCGCCGCGTCGGTCTGGATCGCCGCGTAGTAGCGGGTGGTGCCGCCCTCGCCGGCCTGGATCGTGCGGTCGACGGCGCTGACGATGCCCTGGGTGACCGTGTTGACCAGCGCCAACGGCGAGCCGAACGCGAGCACCGGGTCGCCCACCGCGATCGAGTCGGAGTTGCCGATCGCGACCGGGGTGAGCCCGCTCTTTGCGACCTTGATCACGGCGATGTCCGACTCGGGGTCGCGCCCGACCACGCTGGCCCGGGCGGTGGAGCCGTCGCTGAACGACACCGACATGGTGTCGTCGGCGCCCTCCACGACGTGGTCATTGGTGATCACGTAGCCGTCCGCGGAGACCACGAAGCCGGACCCGATCGCGCCGGTGACGCGCACCGTGACCACGCTCGGCAGCACCTTTTCGGCCACCCCGGCCAGCGACTCGGGCGCCCGGTTGACGGCCGCCGGCGGGTCCTGCGGCTCGGCGCCGAGCCGGGCGCCGGCACCGGCCTGCAGCCCGCTCTTGACCGCGAACAGGTAGCCCAGGGTGCCGCCCAGACCGCCCGCGAGCAGGGCGGTGATCAGGCAGATCAGCAGGACGGGGGTGAGCGAGCGGCGCGGCGCGTCCGGATCGGTGACCGGCTCGGGCGGCGGCCCGGTACTCACCTGGGCGGCCGGCACCACGACGGCGGTGGGCGTGTACGGATCCCGCCATGGATCGGCCAGCGCGTCCGACCACCACGGCGACCCGGGCGCCGGCGACGCGGGGTGAGGACCGCCATCCAACCGCCCCGCCCGCCACCCTTGATCGGACTGAAGACTGGCAGGCGGCGGAGTGGCACGCGCATTCCAGCCGTCGGTCACGTCGGTGCCTCCACTCATGGTCCCTCGGAAGCCGGGCTTCCCCTCCAGGATGACACGGATCCGGGCGACCGCCCGTCCCCGCACTCTTTATCCATCGACGCCCCGATGCATCCCGCGAGACCATCGTCCTACTCTCATATCCGATGTACGCCGGTTCTTCCACGTCATCCGCTCGCCGCCCCGGAGGTCGTCATCGTCCCGTCAGCCCGCCCGCCCGGTCCGCAGACGGCCCCGTCGCTGCAGTTCGCGGAGGCGTACGCGAACGAGGACATCGTCCTGCAGACCGCCCGCAACCTCGCCCGGGAACTCGGCCTCGACAGCGTCACCCCGGCCGCGGGCTCGGTGCTGCGCCTGCTGGCCGCCGCGGGCAACGCCAAAGCCGTCGTGGAGATCGGCACGGGCACCGGCGTGAGCGGCGTCTGGCTGCTCCGCGGCATGCGTACGGACGGGGTGCTGACCACGATCGACGTGGAGAACGAGCACCAGCGGATCGCCCGGCGGATCTTCGTGGAGGCGGGCTTCGTGCCGTCCCGTACCCGGATCATCACGGGCCGGGCCCTGGACGTGCTCCCCCGCCTCGCCGACGGGGTCTACGACCTGGTCTTCGTGGACGCGGACGCGACCGAGTTCGGCGCGTGCGCCGAGGCGGCGCTGCGGTTGCTCCGCCCGGGCGGGGTACTGGCCGTGAACGGCGCGATGGCCGGCGGCCGGATCAGCGACCCGGCGGCCCGGGATGTGGACACTCTCACCATCCGGGAGACGCTGCGGGCCGTACGCGACTCGGAAGAATGGATCCCGGCGGTGATCCCGTCGGGCGCCGGGATGCTCTGCGCCGTGAAGCGCTGATTCCGGCCGCACGGCGGCCGCTGTCGTGCGACAGTGGGGTTCACCGGACACGAGAGCGTGACCTTTCCCCGAACAAGGGGAAAGCCCGCCGGTACGGGCGGTACCGTACCGGCGGGCTCGCGTGAAACGTCAGCCGGCGATCGCCTTCAACGCGTCACCCAGCGCGTTGGCCTCGTCCGGAGTCATCTCAACGACGAGACGGCCACCACCCTCCAGCGGGACGCGCATGACAATGCCACGACCCTCCTTGGTGACCTCCAGCGGACCATCGCCCGTCCGCGGCTTCATCGCCGCCATTTTGTCTCCCCTCAGACCTACATCAGGGTGTCGGTGGGTTGCCCCACAGCCACTGCTTCTCGGCTTGCTCAGACACAACGTCACGTGCTCAGCCCCACGTGGCGCGGTGCCTGTTCCGACCGGCGGCCGAGGGCCATTGCGCGTGCACACGCGACCCGGCCCACCGTGCCGATCAAACATTTTCCCTGATGAACACCGGCGAACCCAAACCCAGCCCGGGCGGATGTGACACCGTCTAGCATATCGTCTTTTGGGCTGTCACAATGTGCGGTCATGCAGGCGCGGTCGGCACTCTTCGACCTGTACGGCGACTACCTGCGCCCCCGCGGCGGCCGGGCACCGGTCGCCGCCCTGGTCAAGCTGCTGGGACCGCTCGGCATCGCCCCGCCCGCGGTGCGCACCGCGGTCTCCCGGATGGTGCGTCAGGGCTGGTTGCACCCCATGCGCCTGGTCTCCGGCCCGGGCTATCTGCTGACCCCGAAAGCCGCCCGGCGGCTCGACGAGGCGGCCGCCCGGATCTACCGCACCGGCCGGGCCGGCTGGGACGGGCGCTTCGACCTGATCCTGCTGCGCGACCCGCTTGCCAAGCGCGACCAGAACCGGCTCGCCTTCCTCGGCTACGGCGCGCTGAGTGAGCACGCCTGGGTCGCGCCCCGCCCCGCCGAGGAGGCGGACACCGTGCTGGTCGCCGCGGGCGTCGGATACGAACGGTTCAGCGCCAGCCACACGGCCGGCTCGCCGAGCGCCGCGGACGTCGTCGGGCAGGCCTGGGACCTCCCGGGGCTGGCCAGGTCGTATGAGGAGTTCGTCGCCGACCTGCGGCCGGTGGTGTCGGCGGTGACCACCAAGAGCACCGACGAGGAGGCGTACGCGGCCCGGTTCCGCCTGGTGCACGCGTGGCGGGCGTTCCTGTTCCGCGATCCGCAACTGCCCCCGTCGCTGCTGCCGCCGCGTTGGCCCGGGGCGACCGCGGCCGGCTTCTTCGACCGGCACTCGACCCGGCTCCGCCCGGCCGCCGACCGCTACGTGGAACGCTGCCTGCACACGACGGCGCGCGGGCGTGTGGGATTCTCAGCTCATGACTGCCGTCCAACCACCCCACCCGCCACCCACGACCGGCCTAAAGGCTGACTCATTGCTCGTCGACCGCAAGGATGCTGTCGTCACCCTCACCCTCAACCGGCCCGAGGCGATGAACGCCCTGGACGTCGGCCTCAAGGAGGCGCTGCGGGACACCCTGTCCTCGCTGGAGACGGACCGGTCCTGCCGGGCGATCGTGCTGGCCGGTGCGGGCAACGCCTTCTGCGTCGGGCAGGACCTGCGCGAGCATGCCGAGTTGCTGGAGTCGGGCCGCACCGACCTGGACACCGTGCGGGTGCACTACAACCCGATCGCCCAGCGGCTCGCCAGCATGCCGAAGCCGGTGGTGGCCGCGGTGCGCGGGATGGCGGCCGGGGCCGGAGCGTCCTTCGCGCTGCTCGCCGACCTGCGGGTGGGCGGGCCGAAGACCGGGTTCCTGATGGCCTTCGCCAACGTCGGCCTGGCCGGGGACAGCGGCATCTCGTGGTCGCTGCCGCGGATCGTCGGTCATGCCCGGGCGCTGGAGTTGCTGCTGCTCGCCGAGCCGGTGCGGGCGCCGAAGGCGTACGAGATGGGTCTGCTCTCCCGGCTGGTGGAGGACGACGAGCAGGTGCTGCCGGCCGCCCAGGAACTGGCGGCGCGGCTGGCCGCCGGGCCGACGGTGGCCTACGGGGCGATCAAGCGGGAGCTCTCCATCGGGGACGCGGGCACGCTCTCCGACGCGCTCGCCGCCGAGGCACAGGCCCAGGCGATCTGCGGCGCGACGGCCGACCACAAGGCCGCCGTGGCCTCCTTCGTCGCCAAGCAGAAGCCGGTCTTCGAAGGCCGCTGACCGGCCGCCGGCCACCCGCGCAGCCGCGCCGGCGGCCGGTGATATGACCGTTTCAGGATCATCACATCGGTGATGTTCGATGCCTACGCTCCTTCCCGACGCGTCCTACCGGATGCGCTTTCAGGTGGGGAGGACCGGATGGTCAGATGGCGGATTCTGTTGGGTACGGCGATGGCCGCGCTCACCGTGGCGGCTTGGGGCGCGACCGCGTCCCCGGCCGCGGCGGCACCGCCGGTGTCGGGTGACGCGCCGGCTCGCCCGGCCGTGGTCGGCGGCACGCGAGCCACGCAGGGCGAGTTCCCGTTCATGGTGCGGCTGTCGATGGGCTGCGGCGGCGCGCTCTACAGCCCGACGCTCGTGCTCACCGCCGCGCACTGTGTGAGCGGCACCGGCACCAACACCTCGATCACCGCCACTCTCGGCGTCGTCGACCTGAACTCCAGCAGCCGGATCACCCGGCGGTCGAACTACGTCTACCGGGCCCCCGGCTACAACGGCAGCGGTAAGGACTGGGCCTTCATCCGCCTGGCCAGTCCGGTCACCGGGATCGCCACGCTGCCCATCGCCACCAGCACCGCCAACGACTCCGGCACCTTCACGATCGCCGGCTGGGGTGCCGCCTCCGAGGGCGGCGGGCAGCAGCGCTACCTGCTGAAGGCGACGGTGCCGTTCGTCAGCGACACCACCTGCAACTCGTCGTCGATGTACGCCGGCGGGATCATCCCGGCCGAGGAGATCTGCGCCGGCTACACCTCGGGCGGCGTCGACACCTGCCAGGGCGACTCCGGCGGCCCCATGTTCCGCCGGGACGCGAACAACGCCTGGATCCAGGTCGGCATCGTGAGCTGGGGCGAAGGCTGCGCCCGGCCGAACAAGCCCGGCGTCTACACCCAGGTCAGCTACTTCTCCTCCGCCATCCGCTCAGCCGCGACCAGCCTCGGCGGCTAGCGCCCAACCGCAAGGCCCGCCGAGGCGTTCGGGCGTCGGGACGATGCGGCAAGCCGCATCGTCCCGACGTTCGGATGCTTGGGCGGGCAGCCAGCTCAGCTCAGTCCTCCTCCTCGGGGTCCTGGTTGGCCTCCTCGCCCAACACGAAGGCCTGCATCGCCAGCTCGTCGCCGGACGGCCAGACGTAGGCGGGCAGCTCGGCCGGCCCAAGCGTGAGCACGTGCGACCAGAACTGCCGGACCGCCTCGGCCGGGGTCTCGGCCTCGATCGGCAGGGCGACGCTGACCAGCCAGTTTTTCCGCTCCCGGGGCACCGCGCCGGCGCCCAGGCCGGCCGCCAACCGCCGGAACGTCGCCGGGTCGACGGCCACCACCCCGGCCGGCGACGCCGGGCCGAGGGCCTCGGCCGGCACCGGCCGATCGAAGGCACGCCGCAGATAGGCCAGGACCAGGCCGTCACCCTCGGTCTTGGCCGCCCGGGCCAGGGCCACCACACCGCCGTCGGCGACCAGCAACACCTCGTCGTCGGGCTCCACCCCCGGCGCCGCCGCCACGGTCACGGTGTCGTGGTGGAACAACCGCTCGGTCGCCCACCGGTCCGCCGGAAGGATCACCGCCCACTGAGCCATGCCGTCCATCTCATCACGCGCTGCCGGCGCCATCGATCGGCGGGACCCAGCAGCCCGCCAGATGGTCGTCGACCATGCCCGTCGCCTGCATCAACGCGTAGGCCGTGGTGGGGCCGACGAACTTGAAGCCGCGCTTCTTGAGGCCCTTGGCCAGGGCCAGCGACTCGGGCGTGGTCGCCGGGACGTCGGCCCTGGTGCGAGGGCGCGGCCCGCGCGACGCGGGCGCGTAGGACCAGAGCAGATCGGCGAGACCGGCCGGCAGGTCGGCCGCGACCCGGGCGTTGTGCAGGGCGGCGTCGACCTTCATCCGGTTGCGGACGATGCCCGGGTCGGCCATCAGCCGGTCGGCGTCCGCGTCGGAGTAGGCCGCCACCTTGGCGATCGAGAAGCCGTCGAACGCCCGCCGGAACGCCGGCCGCTTGCGCAGGATGGTGATCCAGGCCAGGCCGGACTGGAACGCCTCCAGGCACATCCGCTCGAAGAGGGCGTCGTCGCCGCGCACCGGGCGGCCCCACTCCTCGTCGTGGTAGGCCACGTAGTCGGGCGTGCTGCCGCCCCAGAAGCATCGGGCCCGGCCGTCGTCGCCGACCACCAGCCCGGCCGCGAGCAGGTCGGCCGCGGAGTCAGCCGGCACTCCGGTCGGGGGCGGCGGGTGGGGCGGTTGGATGGCTGTCATGACGCCCACCGTAGGGCCACCCTCTGACAAAAATGGTCAGGGCAGGCGGCCCTGCTCCACGAGCCGGCCGAACTTCTTCAGCGCGCCCGTGAAGCCCAGCTTGGAGCCCGGCCAGAGCACCGGCCAGGCCACCTTGCCGACCGCCCCGGACGGCAGGTGGAACCACTCGTGCAGGACGACCTGGGTGCGGTCGCCGGACATCGCCGTGCAGCGCATCGACCCGGGGCCGCGCAGTACCTTGCCGCAGTGCACGACGCGTACCTCGAACGGGGGGTTGACCTTGACCACCCGCAGCTCGTCGCGGAGCGCGGCGGGCCCGATCGCGGTGATCGCCTCGACCAGGCTGCCCTCGCCGCCGTCTCCCTCGACGACCCGCACCTTGGTGAACGGGATCCACTGGGACTGCTTCTCCCAGTCCAGGAACGCGGCGAAGACCCGCGCCGCCGGAGCGTTCACGATGACCGTCGCGGTCACCTCGCCGGAGCCCGGCTGGGCGGCGTCGCCGAGCCCGTCGACCGGCTCGGCCGCGCTCACCGCCGCTCCACCGGCTCGGACTCCTTGGCCTCGCCGACGGTCTCGGCGGCGTTCTCGGCGGCGTTCTCGGCGACAGTCTCACTCGCGGGCGCCGGCGTGGTGCTGATCTCGGTGACCGGCGGATCGTCGGGCACCCGATCGGGGGTCGGCGGCGGCGGGACGGCGGGATCGGCCGGCGCCACCGCGGCCTCCCGGGCCCGGCGCAGCACATCGGCGTCGGCGAGCCGCCCGTCGCGCAGCGCGGCCACCTCCGCTTCCAGCACGCCGATCAGCTCGCCCTTGTAGCCGATGTCGTACGCCGCGCGCTGCAGCGCCTGGTCGACCTGGTCCATCCGGTAGCCCCGGAAGGCCGTGTCGAACCTGGTGCGCACGATGTCCTCCTCACCGAGCGGCCGGTCGCTGGGCAGCGGCACGGCGGCGCCGTCCGGCTCGACCGGGGTCAGGCCGCTGTCGCCGCCGCCGAACATCACGGTCACGCCGAACACGATCGCGGCCACCACGAGCGCCACGACGATGAAGAGGAGAAGCTGACCCATGCGCACGATGTTGGCATGCCCACCCGCCCCTGGCGAGCCCGCCACCCCGGCCGGCCGGGGCGCGGATGCTCAGGTCCAGGTCAGGATCCGCTTACGCCAGGCGTACAGGATGCCGAGCGCCAGCACCGCAATGAATACGCCCATCTCGGTCAGCGCGGCCACCCCGAAGCCCGGCAGGTCGAACACGACCGCCCACGGGAAGAGAAAAACGGCTTCCACGGCGAAAAGCACATAGAGGTACGCGTAGACGTAGTACCTGATCTGGGCCTGCGCCCAGTCGCCGCCGACCGGGTCGATCCCGCTCTCATACGGCACGAACTTGCCCGGCGGCTCGGCCGGGTGGGCGGGCCGGAGCAGGCGGTTGGCGCCGAACGCGCCGACGAAAACGAGCACCCCGGCGGCCGTCACGAGCCCGAGGAGCGCGTACGAACCGAGATAGCCGTCCACGATCCGACAGCCTAATGGACCACGTGACGTGGATGACCCGCCGCATGGTGGACTCGGCTGGTTCGCCGTGCGTTGCCTGGCTACTGTGGTCAACGGCCTGCGCCCCGCGCCGTAAGGGGCAGCGACGTAGGCTGGAAGTGACTATTGCGGGCCGGCCCATCGACGGTGTGCAACCCGCCGGCCGGCACCTACTGGAGGTTGGAACGTGGCCGCTGGAGCAAAGCGGGTCGAGCAGCTGGACCGGGTGGTCATCCGGTTCGCCGGCGACTCGGGCGACGGCATGCAGCTGACCGGTGACCGATTCACCTCGGAGACTGCGCAGCTCGGCAACGACATCTCTACCCTGCCGAACTTTCCGGCGGAGATCCGGGCACCAGCAGGCACCCTGCCGGGCGTGTCGAGCTTCCAGGTGCACTTCGCCGACTACGACATCCTGACGCCCGGCGACGCGCCCAACGTGCTGGTCGCGATGAACCCGGCCGCGCTCAAGGCCAACCTGGCCGACCTGCCGGCGGGCGCCGACATCATCGTCAACACCGACGAGTTCACCAAGCGCAGCCTCGCCAAGGTGGGCTATGCGGTGAGCCCGCTCGAGGACGGCTCGCTGGACGAGTTCGCGGTGCACCCGGTCGCCCTGACCTCGATGACCGTGGGCGCGCTCGCCGACCACGGCGTCTCGAAGAAGGACGCCGAGCGCGCCAAGAACATGTTCGCGCTCGGCCTGCTGAGCTGGATGTATTCCCGGCCGTTCGAGTCGACCCTGCGCTTCCTGGAGCAAAAGTTCGCCAAGCGGCCCGAGCTGGTGGCGGCCAACAAGGCGGCCTTCCAGGCCGGCTGGAACTTCGGCGAGACGACCGAGGACTTCGCCGTTCGGTATGAGGTGAAGCCGGCACGGATGCGCCCCGGTACGTACCGGAACATCACCGGCAACCAGGCGCTGGCGCTCGGCCTGGTGGCCGCGGCCGTCCGCTCGAAGCTGCCGCTCTTCCTCGGCGCCTACCCGATCACCCCGGCCTCGGACATCCTGCACGAGCTGTCCAAGCACAAGCGGTTCGGCATCACCACGATGCAGGCCGAGGAC
>Ga0070668_100000535_pt1 | contig 25318 bp, 26 predicted proteins | sample KBSS43metaG_FD_64661 | JGI IMG/M metagenome (GOLD analysis project Ga0070668, IMG submission 64661) | Switchgrass rhizosphere microbial communities from Kellogg Biological Station, Michigan, USA - KBS S4-3 metaG | ecosystem: Host-associated > Plants > Roots > Rhizosphere > Soil ...
TCCCGCTGATCTGGCTGGTGATCAACGCGACGAAGACGCCGGAGGGCCTGCTCAGGTCGTTCGGCCTGTGGTTCGACGACGGCAGGTTTGCGCTGTTCGACAACATCAAGCAGACCTTTACGTACGGCGGTGGGGTCTTCGTTCGTTGGATGCTGAACACCGTCCTGTACGTCGTGGTCGGCGCGGGCGGTGCGACGTTCCTGGCCGCCCTGGCCGGCTACGGGCTGGCGAGATTCGACTTTCCCGGCCGCCGCGTGGTCTTCGCCGTCGTGATCGGCGCCGTGGCCGTGCCGGGCACCGCGTTGGCCGTACCCACGTTCCTCATGTTCAGCAGGATGAACCTCACCAACACCCCGTGGTCGGTGATCATCCCGTCGCTGGTCTCGCCGTTCGGGCTCTATCTGATGTGGACCTTCTCCGCGACGGCGATCCCGGCCGACATGCTCGAGGCGGCCCGGTTGGACGGCGCGGGCGAGTTCCGCACCTTCTTCCGGGTGTGCGTGCCGCTGCTGGGCCCCGGCATCGTCACGGTCCTGCTGTTCAGCATGGTCTCGACCTGGAACAACTACTTCCTGCCGCTGATCATGCTGAAGGAACCGTCCTGGTACCCGCTGACGATCGGCCTGAACACCTGGAACGACCAGGCCCAGACGGTCGGCGGCGAGGCCGTGTTCAACCTCGTCATCACCGGATCGCTCCTCACCATCCTGCCGTTGCTCGCCGCGTTCCTGCTGCTGCAGCGCTACTGGCAGTCCGGCCTGGCCGCCGGCGGCGTCAAGGGCTGAAACCGGGCAATCGCGCACGATCTCCGGTCAGGCGCCGGGCACGACCAAGCCCGATTCGTACGCGACCATGACCGCCTGCGCCCGGTCGCGCAGGCCCAACTTCGCGAACAGGTTGCCGACGTGGGTCTTCACCGTGTGCTCGCTCAGCCGGTGGTACGCGGCGATCTCGGAGTTGGACAGGCCGCCCGCGATCAGGCGGAGCACGTCGGTCTCCCGGCCGGTGAGCCCCGCGAGCGCCGCCGCGAGCGCCGGGTCCGGATGGCCGCGCCGGTGCAGTTCGCCGATCACGCGGGCGGTGACGGCGGGGGCGAGCAGTGCGTCCCCGGCCGCGACCACGCGCACCGCGTTCACGAGATCGGCCCGCGGTGCGTCCTTCAACAGGAAGCCGCTGGCGCCCGCGCGCAGCACCGCGTACAGGTAGTCGTCGGTGTCGAACATGGTCAGCGCCAGGACCCGGCTGGCCGTTCGCCCGCACACCTGGCGGGTCGCGGCCACGCCGTCGAGGACGGGCATCCGCATGTCCATGAGCACGACGTCGGGCCGGTGCTCGACGGCGGCGCGCACCGCGGCCGCGCCGTCGGCGGCCTCGGCGACCACCTCGATGTCCGGTTCGGCGCCGAGGATCGTCGCGAAGCCGGCCCGGAACAGGTCCTGATCGTCGGCGAGGATGACGCGCAGCATCAGATGCCCACCGGTGCCGGGACGGGCAGCGTGGCGGTGACGGTGAAGCCGCGCCCGCCGCTCGCCGGGCCGGTGTGCAGGACGCCGCCGCAGGCCTGGGCGCGCTCGCGCATGCCCACGATTCCGTAGCCGGGCGCCGGCGGGTCACCCGGGGCTGCGCCCTGACCGTCGTCGGTGACGGACACGGTCAGGGACTCCGCGGCGTAGTCCAGCAGGACGTGGGCCGTACGGGCGTGGGCGTGCCGCACCACGTTGGTCATTGCCTCCTGCACGATCCGGTACGCGGCCACCCCGACGTCCGCGGGCGGCGCGAACGGCGTTCCGGAGACCGTGAGGACGGCGTCGAGGCCGGCCGCACGCATCCGTTCCACGAGGGCGGGCAGCTGCGCCAGCCCCGGCTGGTCGAGCGGCCGGTCGGCGGGTTCCCGCAGGCCGCCCACCGCCCGGCGCAGTTGCACGACCGCGTCGCGACCGGTCGCGGCGATGGCGGCGAACGCGGCGTCGGCGCGGTCCGGGTTGGTGCGCGTCAACAGCGGCCCGGCCTCCGCCTGGACGACCATGATGCCGACCGCGTGGGTGAGGATGTCGTGCAGGTCGCGGGCGATGCGGGTGCGCTCGCGCAGCACGGCCGCCTCGCGTTCGCCGGCGACGCGCCGGACTCGCTCGGCGAGCGCGATGGCCTGCGTACGCCGGGCGCGGGCGCTGGTTCCGAGGGCGTACGCGAAGGCGTAGGCGACCGCCAGGTAACGCAGCACCTCCAGGTCCGGGCGCGGGTAGAGCGCCGAGAACAGCAGGCCCGCGGCGGTGACAGCGGTGCCGAGCAGCCGGGTCGGGAGGGAGGCGCGGGCCGCGAACGTGTAGAGGCAGACGAGCGGCCCGACGGGCAGCAACGGGGGCGCGCCGAGAGAGGCGGAGAGGGTTGTTGCCGTGCCGACGACGAGGGCGGACGGAATCAGCGCGCGTTCGCGCCACAGCACCGGCACCGACGACGCGACCGCGAGTGGCAGCACCCACCAGGCACGCGGTCCGCCGACCAGGGCGGGCAGCACGGTTGCGGCGACCGTGGCGGCGGTGATGGCGAGATTGACGTACCGCTTCACCCGGGCAGTATCGTCGTACCCGGCGACCGCGCGCCTCCCTCCACGGGACCAGATCGAGCCCGTTCCGCGCGGCGATCCGCTTCGGCCGGCGCTGCCGCACGCTCGGCGCATGACGACAATCATCGCCGCGGTCCTCAGTGGCCTGCTCTGGCTTGCCGGGTCCGGGCTGCACCCCATCGCCGCGCTCACCTGGCTCGCGCCGCTTCCGCTTCTGGTGGCTTCGTTACGCGTACGTCCGAGGGCCGCGCTCGGCGCCACCGTCCTCGCCTGGCTGATCGGCCAGCTCGGCGTGCTCGGCTATTACCACGGCACCCTGCGAATCCCGGTCCCGGCGGTCGCCGGGGTCGTGCTGCTCGGCGCCGCCCTGGCCACCGGCACGGTCCTGCTCGCCCGCGACCTGCTCCGGCGCGGACGGACGGCGACCGCCGTCCTCGCCGTTCCGGCGCTGTGGGTGCTGGGCGAATACGCCGCCTCCCGCCTGTTGCCGCACGGCGCGTGGTGGAGCCTCGCCTACACCCAGGCCGACGTGCGCCCGGTCGTGCAGCTGACCGCGCTCACCGGCGTCTGGGGCGTCACCTACTTGCTGATCGCCGTACCGATCGGCCTCGCCGCCCTCCTCGCGAGCCCCCGCGCCGGTCGCCGAGCCGCCGTTGCCTGCCTGCTCGCGCTCGCGGTAACGGCCGGCGGGTGGGCCGGCTGGTCGCTGAGCAGGCCGCCCGGCGGGCCGGAGGCGTTGACCGTCGGGCTGGTCGCCGTGGAACAGTCCGACGACGGGTTGCCGGTCGACGAAGCGTCCGGCCGTGACCTGCTCGCTCGCTACCTGCCCCGGGTGACCGGCCTGGCCGCCCGCGGCGCCCGGATCGTCGTACTGCCGGAAAAGGTGTTCGGCGTGACGGACGCGACGCTGCCCCGGCTCGTGGACGCGTTCGAGCCGGTCACGTCCGGCGGCACGGAGCTGGTCGTCGGGGCAGTGCTGCGCCACGGGGAGACGGCGAGCAACGTCGCGCTGGTCCTGGGAGCGGGCGGGGTCGTGACGACGTACGCGAAACAGCATCTGATCCCGGGACTGGAGGACTGGTTCACGCCGGGCCACGCGGACGTGCTCGTGGACCGGCGGCTCGGCGTGACAATCTGCAAGGACCTCGACTTTCCCGGGCTGGTCCGGCAGTACCGGGCGCGGGGCGCGACGGTGCTGCTGGCGCCCGCCCTCGACTTCACGTCGGACGGGTGGTTGCACAGCAGGATGGCCATGGTCCGCGGCGTCGAGAACGGGCTCACCGTGGTCCGGGCCGCCGGCTCCGGCCGGCTGACCGTCACCGATGCCCATGGGCGGGTGCGGGGCGAGGCCGTGGCCGGCAACGCGGAGCTGCTCGCCACGATGGGACCGGCGGCGCGGGGTACGGTCTACGCGCGTACGGGAGACTGGTTTCCGGTCTTGGCCGTGCTCTTGTTGATCCCGGCCGTTACTCGACCCAGAGTTCGTAGCGGCCCGGTCCGGTTGCTCCGGACGGGACGATCGTGACGCAGTAGTAGTTGGTCCACTGGCCCTGCTGCTTGCCGTAGTAGCCGACGCCGAGGCACTGGTCGCCCCAGCCATAGCTGCCCTGCTTGTGATAGGCCTGCGCGGAGGCCTGTGCGGCCGTGCCGATGCCGAGGAGGCCGGCCGAGCCGGCGATGACCAATGCGAGTGCGGCAACCCATCGCTTCATATAGGAAAGTTTCCTATCTATGTGGATGATGCGCAATAGGGCTCCATGGCGTGCTGGGCGGTGTGGACTCGGGCTTCTGCCGAACGGCGCCTGGCCCGGCGGGAATCTTGCAGTCCTCTTACCCTGGTGCGGTGACTGATGTTTACGAGACCACCGAACAGCCCGACCTCATCGCCACGCACTACCTGACCAGCATCGAAGACGTGACGGAGCACCTGCGAGCCGCGAGCCGGCTCGGCCTCGGCGTTCGGGTCCGCAGCTATCTCGAGTCCGACGACGAGGACGATGCACTGGTCGAGCACTGGGAGGTCGAGCTCTTCACCTCCTCACCGGTCCACGAAGGAGACGTGACCGAGCCCGAGCCCGAGCCGGCCGCCACGGTCGACTGAGGCCCGAGCCCCGAGCGGGACACCGCATCGCCGACGGGGCCGCCCCGCGGACTTCCCGCGGTGCGGTCCCGGCCGGACGGCCGGCGGTCAACCTGGGATCAGTGCCCGAGCGGATCGGGCGTGACGAGCCGGGCGTGCAGCGCGTTGATCGCGTTGCGGAGGGCCGCGTCCTGGAACGTGGAGGCGTCGACGGCGCGGCCCACCAGGTGGCGTGGGAGGAATCCGCTGTCGAGGTAGAGGTTGCGTTTGCGGAAGCCGGCCGATCGCTCCGCCGGGTATCCGCTGTGTGCCACGCCGGGCGGCAGGATCGTACAAGACGGCGGCGCCGGCGGCGGGCACGCTGAACGGCATGGAACAACCCGTGAACCTCAGCGAGGCGCTCGCCTCCTTCGACCAGGTCTACAGCCCCCGGATCGTGGCCCGGGTCAACGACTACGACGTTCGGATCGCGCATACCCGCGGTGAACATGTCTGGCATGTCCACCACGACACCGACGAGTTCTTCCTCGCCCTCGACGGCCGGTTCGACATCGCGTGGCGGACGGCCGACGGCGAGGAACGCACGGTCACGTTGCGTGCCGGTGACGTGTTCGTCGTGCCGAAGGGCACCGAGCACAAACCGTCGTCGCCGGGCGGCGCCATCCTCATGTTCGAACCCACCGGAACCTCCACCACGGGTGACCACCACGACGGTGCCGTCCCGGACCACGTGGACAGCACCACCGGCCATCCGCTTCAGTGATGCCCGCCGCCGGGTCCCAGCGGACGGAGCGTGGGTGGGACCCGGCCGGGGCGGTCGAGCCAGGCCGCAACGGTTTCGTTGAACAGGGTGGCCCGGGTGACGTGCCACGAGTGGCCGGCGCCGGGCGCGATCCCGGCCACCGCGCCGGGCATCAGGGACGCCAACCGAGCCGCGGTTCGCCGCGCGTCTGCCGACTCACACCGGCCCGCGGTGACCAGCACCGGTGTCCGCAGCGTCGCCAGACCGTCCGTGGCCGTGCCGGCGTTGATGGCGGAGCAGAGACGGCGGTAGTCGGCGATCCGGACCGGCGGCGTGGAACGCAGATGTTCGGCCAGCGCCGCGGCGTCGAGCCGCATCGCGCCGCTGATCATCCGATGGACCACCCGCGAGGCCACCAACGGGGCGGATACCCAGTCCAGCACGCGTGTCAGCGGACCCGAGGCGGTCGTGACAACACCCGTCAGCAAGGCCGTGCTGACGAGGTCGGAATGCCGGGCCAGCAGCCGCAGGCCGACGAGGCCACCCATCGAGAACCCCACCAGGTGCACCGGCCCGGGCGCGATCCCCCGGACGAGTCCGGCCACCCGGTCCGCGCACTCGTCCATCGATCGCCACGCGATGGCGTGACTGCCGCCATGGCCCGGCAGGTCGACCGCGACGCAGCGCCAGGATCTGCCGAACTCGGCGAGCTGGCGATGCCAGGAGATCCCCGCCCAACATGCCCCGTGGAGGAAGACCAGCGTCGGCGCGGTGTCGCCCTGGGTCCCGGCGGGGGCACTAAGCCGGTACGCGAGGGCATCCATGGTCCGGTCCTCGATCGGGTGGGTCAGCGCGCCGGGCGCCAGGAAACTTGATCATCAGCGTAGCGCGCCGACCGGAGTCGACGCGCGGCCCCGCTCGTCCTCCGCTGGGACGGCACCTCTCCTACGCAAGCGTCGCGGTCCGCCGCGTCCGGCGAGGTCAACCGAACGGTCGGCAATCCCAACCGGGATCTTGCCGGGCGGCGCCGTGCCCCGCTACCGTGCATCGGCTCACATGCATCCATTCACAGGAGACATAAAGATGACTGCCACTCAGACCGCCGGCACGGGCACGAAGTCCTGGATCGTCGCGCTGCTGCTCTGCTTCTTCGTGGGCGTGCTCGGCGTGCACCGCTTCTACGTCGGCAAGATCGGCACGGGCATCCTCATGCTGATCACGTTCGGCGGGTTCGGCCTCTGGACGCTGATCGACCTCATCATGATCGCGGTCGGCAAGTTCTCGGACAAGCAGAATCTCGCGCTCGCGCGCTGACCCGCGTCCCGGCAACGACCGGGCGTCCCCGAGGGAAGAATCGTCGCCGTGACCGCCGAGGTCCGCGATCCCCGGGACGCCCGGTTCGCGTCTCCGGCACCGTAGGGTCGCGGCAGCCCCGTTCGTGGTCAGAAGACGGAACCGTTGGTCTCCCCGTGCCCGGCGACGCAGTGCAGGTAGTTGGTGCCGCTGCCCTCGGGAGTCGGGATCGGCCACGCGCTGATCGTCCAACGCTCGGTCTTGTCCCGGTCCTTGCTGCGTCCCTGCATGATTTCGCGCGAGCAGGCGTTCTCGATGTCCACGCGTTTCATCAGGGCGTCCAGATCGAGGTTGAACAGGTTGACATCGTCGGGCACCGGGATCGCGGCGAAGGTCTGCGCGTAGTGCTCCTCCGTGCAGGCCTTGCGCCTCGGCGGGACCACCTTGCCGGCGATGGCGGTGATGCCGCCCCAGCACATCTCCTCGGTCGGGCAGAGTTCGGCGCCGCAGGTGCGGAAGCCGGCCGGAACCAACGACTTCGCCGGGGCGGCGCCGGGTCCGCTCGCCCGGGCCCGGCCGCCGTCGCCGCCATCGCGGGTCACGCCCCAGATCGCGATCCCGGCGCCGACCAGGAGCACGGCGAGGAAGGCGGCAACGATCGGCAGCCGGCCGCGGGCGCGGGACGCGCCCGCGGCGCCGGGCGGGGAAGTGGCGGGTGAGCCCGGGGTGTTCTCCGGAGCAACCACACCTGCGCCGACCACGCCCGTCGCGGCCGTGCGGGCGGCATCGGCCATGGCGGCCGCGGACGCCCAGCGCCGCCCGGGGTCGACGGCCAGGGCACCCTCGATGACCCCCAGGACGGCGGGCGGCAGCGCCACCCCGATCGGCCGCGGCGGCTGCTGTACGCGCAGGATCGCCACCGCGTACGGATTCTCCGCCTCGAACGGCTTGTGCCCGGCGAGACATTCGTATGCCGTCAGCCCCAGCGCGTACACGTCGGTGAGCGGACCCACCGGATGCCCGAGAACCTGCTCGGGCGACAGGTAGCTGGGGGTGCCGAGGATCGCGCCGGACGCGGTGTGCCGGCTCGCGTCCTCGTGCCGGGAGATCCCGAAGTCGGTGACCACGACCCGGCCGTCCCGGCGGATCAGCAGGTTCGCGGGTTTGACGTCCCGGTGCACGAGCCCGGCCGCGTGCACCGCCTGCAGGCCCTCGGCCGCCTGCGCGATCACCCGCATGGTGTCGGACGGCCCGAGCCGCCCCACCCGGCCGAGCAGCGCTGCGAGGGACTCCCCCGCGACGAACTCCATCACCAGGTAGGTCACCCCGGCGTCGGTGCCGTAGTCGTGGATCGACGCCACCGCCGGATGGTTGACCCGGGCCATCGCGGTCGCCTCGGACAGGAACCGCTGGGCCCACTCGGGATCGGCGGCCACGCCGGGCAGCATCACCTTGACCGCGACCGTACGCCCGAGGACCTCGTCGGTCGCCCGCCACACCTCGCCCATCCCCCCGGCGCCGATCCGCACGTCAAGGCGATACCGGCCGCCGAGCCTTGCCGCGGGTCCCAGCGTCACGCCGGACAGCATAAGTCTCCACCGGTCCCGGGTACCTCACCGGCAACGCGGTCCACCACGACAGTTGTCCGACCTTTGTTCCTACCCGTGGGATCCCGCCGAACGTCGGTTGCCCCGGTCGCCGCCCGGTAGGGTCGTCAAGGCAGAGAACGACCAGCGTGGCGGGCATGGCCGTCACCGCTCGCCCGCCCGTGCCGTGGCGTGTGGCCAGATGTGTCCGGGCTGCGGGACGCCAACGCGTCATCGAGGTCTCGGTGCGGGAGCCGGTGTGCCCGCCGCGATCAGGTGATGGAGGTGGCGGCATGACGGGAAAGCCTCATGTCCTCTTCGTGGATGACGAGCGCGAGGTCCTTGAGGCGTTGCGCCGGATGCTGCGCACCCGGCGGAACCGCTGGGACATGACGTTCGCCAACAGCGGTGCCGCGGCGCTGGAGGTGCTCGACGAGCGGCATTGCGACGTCGTCGTCTGCGACTTCCGGATGCCCGAGGTCAACGGCGCCTCCCTGCTGGAGACCGTCCGGACCAGGTCGCCGGACACCGCCCGGATCATCCTGAGCGGCCAGACCGACCCGGACAACATGATGCGCCTCATCACGATGGCCCATCTGTTCCTCGACAAGCCGGCCAACTCCGATCAGATCGTCGAGGCGATCGAGCAGGTCCTCGCGGTACAGGAGGGGACGGCCTCCGCCAGCCCCGACATCCTCGGCGACATCTCCGGCCTCAGCTCCCTGCCCAGCCCGCCGCACCTGCTCACGCAGCTGCTCGCGGTGCTGGACGACGAGGCCGCCGGCGCCTCGGCGATCGGGGAGATCATCGAAGGCGACCCGGCCATCGCCGCCAAGATCCTGCACCTGGCGAACTCCGCGGCCTACACCACCGGCCGGCAACTCGGCGAGGTGAGCCAGGCCGTCGCGCTGCTGGGCACCAACACCGTACGCGGACTGGTGATGATGCACGACATCGTGGACGCCTTCGCGGAAAAGGTGAACCTGTCGGCGGCCTGGATGGACGCCATGAACACCCACTCGGTGGAGACCGCGCGGTTGGCGAGCCGGCTCTCCGCCGGAACGGACTGGGCGAAGGCCTCCTTCACCGCCGGCCTGCTGCACGAGGTCGGACAGCTCGTGCTGGCCACGTCCCGCCCCGACGAATTCGGGTCGATCATGGCCAGGTGGCAGGAGGCCGACGACGCCACGCCGGCCCGGCTCGGCGACCTGGAGACCGCCGAGATCGGCACGTCGCACGCCGTCGCCGGGGCCAAGCTGCTCTCGCTCTGGGGCCTGCCGGCCGACATCGTCGAGGCGGCCGCCCAGCACACCGTGGCGGAGCTGCCGACCACCGCCGCCGACCTGAACTCGGCCGTGGCCCTGGCGCACGCGGTGGTGGAGGCCGAGCTCGGCACGGTGTGCGGCACCCGGCCCGCCCACCCCGTCGACGAGGACGCGCTGGGCGCCGGCGAACGCTCCGCCGTGCAACGGTGGCGAACTTCGCTGCAGCCACGGGAATGAACTCCGGACCGGTTGACCGTCAACCCTGCAGCCCGGCGGGGGCGGCCAGTGCGCGGGCGGCCGCGGCGGCCCGGATCGCGATGTCGTCGACGGTGGCGGACTTGCGGGCGAAGAAACCGTCGGCGAACAGTGCCGTGTATCCGTGCGCCACGGCGATGGTCGTCTCGACGAGCGCGAGAGCCTCCGGGTACGACCGGGAGCCGGTGGCCGTGGCGAGGTCGAGCAGCGTGGTCATCAGGGCGCGAGTCTGTTCCCGGCGAGCATCGCCGGGCAGTTGATACAGCTCGGCGGCGAAGATGACGTGGAAGCCGGCGCCGGTGCGGCCGACATACCGCACGTAGGCGCCGGCCGCCGCGGCCAGGCGGGCGCCCGGCTCGGGCCCCGCCGCGTCGGCGGCGGCCACGATCGCGGCGCGCAGGTCGCGGGCGGCGACGGCGGAGACGGCGGCGAGCAGGTGGGCGCGGTCCGGGAAATGACGGTACGGAGCGGCCGAGCTCACCCCGAGCCGGCGCGCCACGGCGGCGACGGAGAAACGCTGCAGGCCGCACTCGGCGAGCAGATCGAAGCTGGCCTCGATCAGCTTCGCGCGCAGATCGCCGTGGTGGTAGCCCCGGTCCGTGGACACGCCACTCCCCCTGCTTGCCGTCATGTAAGTAGCCTCTTACATTAGCAAGTGACAGCCCCTCTTACCTGGAGGCACCGTGAGCATCCGGCTCGGGTACCAGATTCCCAACTACACCTATCCCGGCATCCCGGTCGCGGATCTCTTCGACACCGTCGCCGCGCAGGCCCGGGAGGCCGAGGCGGCCGGGTTCGACACCGTGCTGGTGATGGACCACTTCTACCAACTGCCGGGCATCGGTGCGCCGGAGAACGCGATGCTCGAGTCGTACACGACGTTGGGTGCACTCGCGTCGGTCACCTCGACGGTCCAGCTGTCCACTCTGGTCACCGGCAACACCTACCGCAATCCCGCCCTGCTGGCGAAGACGGTGACCACCCTGGACGTGGTCTCGAAGGGCCGGGCGATCCTGGGCATCGGCGCCGGCTGGTTCGAGCGCGAGCACCACGACTACGGCTTCGAGTTCGGCACGTTCGGACAACGTTTCGAGCGGCTCGAGGAAGCGCTGACCATCATCGCGCCCATGCTCAAGGGCGAGCCGGCAACCTTCGAGGGCAAGTGGTACACGGCGCGCGGCGCCATCAACAATCCGCGGGTACGGTCGACTGTCCCGATCATGTTGGGCGGCAGCGGCGAGCAGAAGACGTTCCGGCTGGCCGCCCGCTTCGCCGACCACATGAACATCATCTGCGACGTCGACGACCTGCCGCGCAAGGTCGACGTGCTGCGCCAGCGGTGCGCGGAGATCGACCGGGACCCGGCCACGCTGGCGACCAGCTATCTGGTCATGGGCCTGGTCGGTGAGACGGAGCAGGAAGTGAAGGAACTCGGCGAGATGGTGCCCGAGGACCGCCGGGGCCGGGTCTTCCTCGGCACCGCCGACCAGGTCGCCGAGCAGCTGCACGAAAAGGTGCTGGGCGCCGGAATCGACGGGATCACCATCAACCTGATCCGCAACGGCCACCGGCCCGGCGTCGTCACCCAGGTCGGGTCCGCGCTCAAGCCACTCGTCGCGGCGTAGGCACGGCACCCCGCTGGATCTTGACAAGTCCGGCGGGGTTGCCCCAGGTTGGCTGCATGATGGTGGTGCCGCCGGATCTGGACGCTGTGCAAGCCGCCCTGCGCCGGGAGACCGGACGCCTCACGGCGCTGCTGACCGCGGACGCGGACCTGGCCGCCCCGGTGCCGGGGCTCGCCTGGAACGCCGGCCAGGTGGTGGCGCACCTGTGCGTGGTCTACCGGGCATTCGGGGACGCGATGCGGGGCGAGACGCTGGCGCCCGGTCCGGAAACGGCGACGGACGAGCACGACCTGGCGGCGTTCGTCGCGGACCTGAACAATCGGGTCGTCGAGCAGGTGTCGTTCGCCGGCCCGCGGGAGGCCGCCGAGACGCTCGCGTACGCCGCCGGCGACCTGCTGTCGGCCTTCGAACCGGGGCTCGACCCGCTCGCCGATCGGCCCACGCCGTGGTACGGGCCGGGCCTGACCCGGACGGTCGGCACGCTGGCCGCCCTCACCGTCAGCGAGAGCCTGGTGCACGGGTATGACCTGGCGAGCGCACTGCGGACGACCCGGCACCTGGATCGGCGCTCCGCCGCGGCGATCGCCCCCACGGTGATGAGCGAGATGCTGCCGCTGCTGGTCGACCGGCGGGCGGCCCGGGCGGCCGCCGTCGCGTTCGAGGTCCGGGTGCGTGGCGGCCGCCCCTTCGTGCTGCGGGTGGCGAACGGCATCGCCCGGGCGGAGCGCGCGGACGGCCAGGACGTCGACTGCGTGCTCTCGCTCAGCGCGGACAGCGCCCTGCTGGTCGGTTTCCGCCGGCAGCCGCTGTGGCGGGCGGTCGCCGGCGGATCGATCGTCGCCTACGGCCGCCGGCCGTGGCTGGGCCTCCGCTTCCCGGCACTGTTCCGCAGCGCCTGACCGGTTACGACCGCCGGCTCCACACGGCGCGCGCCATTCGCGTCAGCGGCGTCTTGATCAGACGATACGTCCAGGTGAACACGTTGACTGTCGCCGTGCCGGCGGCATCGAGCGCCGCCTCGCGCAGCCAGAGGAACAGCCACACCGGCAACCACAGGCCGGCGCTGACGATGGTCAGGACCAGGTGCACCCACACCATGGGAGCGGAACTGTGCTCGTTCTTCACTCCGGCGCCGCCTCTCCGCGGGACGTATGCAGCTGTACTGAAGCACACCTCAGCTCGCGGGACGCAGGAGCACCAACGGAATCTCCCGTTGCGTCCGCTCCTGGTAGCCCTCGTAGTGCGGGAAGCTCGCGGTCACCTGTGGCCAGAGCCGGAGCCGCTCGTCGGCGGTGGCGACGCTGGCCAGCATCGGCAACCGCGGCCCGCCCCCGACCGCCACCTCCACCCGCGGCTCGTCCCGGACGTTGAGCAACCAGGCCGGATGCCGGTCGTCCCCGCCGCGGGAGGCGACCACCACGTACGCCTCGCCGTCGCGCATGGGCGAGGTGAGCATCACCGCTCGCCGCGCGCCGCTGCGCCGGCCGGTCGTGACGAGTTCGAGGACGGGCATGCCGGCGGCCCGGCTGCCGAGGCGCCCACCGCTGACCCGCAGCAGGGTCCGGTGGACGGCATTGATTGCCTTCAGTGTCAGGTCGGATGGCACCGCGGCAGCCTACAGCGCGCCCCGGGCGGTCAGTTCGGCCCGGTGTTGCGTCCGCAGGAAGTCGTCGACCTGCTCGGCCGGCATCGGCCGGCCGAAGTAGTAGCCCTGGATGAGCGGGCAGCCGAGCCGGCGAAGGCGGTCGAGTTGTTCGGCGGTCTCCACGCCCTCGGCCACGACCCGCAGGCCGAGCGCCTGGGTCAGGTTGAGGATCATGTCAACGATCGCCTCGTCCTCCCGGTCGTGCCCGATGCCGGCGACGAACGACCGGTCGATCTTCAGCGCCTCCACCGGAAACCGGCGCAGATAGGTCAGCGACGAGTAGCCCGTCCCGAAGTCGTCGAGCGCCAGCCGGACGCCGAGCGCGGTGATCGCACGGAGCGTCTCCGCGACCGCGTCCGGGTCCGCCATCAGGGTGGTTTCGGTGATCTCCAGCGAAAGCGCGTGCGCGTCGAGGCCGGTCTCGGCGAGGACGGCGGACACCTTCGACACGAAGGACGGGTCGGCCAGTTGGGCGCTCGCCACGTTCACCGCCACCCGCAGACCGGGCCACTCCCGCTGCCAGCGCGCCGCCTCGGCACAGGCGTCGGCCAGGATCCCGGCACCGAGCGGCACGATCAACCCGGTCTCCTCGGCCACCTCGATGAAGTCGCCCGGCCCGAGCAGCCCGCGGGTCGGGTGCGGCCAGCGGGCGAGCGCCTCGAACCCGACGACCGCCGCGGTGTGGCTGTCGACGATGGGCTGGAAATAGGGTCGGATCTGCCCGCCGCCGATCGCGCGCCGCAGTTCCTCCTGGGTCTGCAGCCGCAGTGCGACGGCCACCCGCAGGACGTCGTCGAAGACCTCCACCCGGCCGCGGCCGCGCTGCTTCGCCCGGTACATGGCGACGTCGGCGTCCCGTACCAGATCCGCCGGGGTCAGGTCGGTGGACCCGTCGGCGTACGCGATCCCCACACTGGCCCCGACGGTGACCTCCCGGGCGGCGGCACCGGTGCCTGTCATGATCGGCCGGCTCAGCTCCGCCACCACCAGCTCCGCCGTTTCCACCGCGGTGTCCGGTACGGCGAGGTCCGCGCAGATCACCAGGAACTCGTCGCCGGCCAACCGGGCCACCGTGTCCGCGCCGCGGGCCACCTTGGTCAGCCGCCCGGCGATCTCGGTGAGCACCTCGTCACCGACGTGATGCCCGAGCGAGTCGTTGATCGGCTTGAACCGGTCCAGGTCGATGAAGAGAACGGCCATCAACGTGCCGTCCCGCCGGCTACGCGTCAACGCCTGGCCCAGCCGGTCGAGCACGAGCGACCGGTTCGGCAGCCCGGTGAGGGTGTCGTAGGTGGCCTGCTGGGCGAGCCGGTTCGTGGCGGCCTCGGTCGTGGCCACCGTCTCGTTGAGCGCCTGCGCCACAAAGCTCAACTCGTCCCGCGTGTCCACCACGACCCGCCGGGTGAGATCGCCTCCCGCGACCGCGTGCAACGTCGCCACGATCCGGCGGATCGGCGACGCGACCGACAGGTAGAAACCCACGAAGAGGTACGCGGCGAGCAGCGCCCCCAGCCCGGTGGCCAGTTCGACCCGCTCGGCCCGGCCGGAGAAACCGTCGATGCGAACCTTGAGGAGCCGGTCCAACGACGTCGCGGCCTGGGCGGCGAAGGCGGTGGCCGCGGCCCGGACCGCGTCGGCGGCGTCCGCCGGGATCTCGCCCGGCCGGTGCTCCTTGACGGCCGTCGTCAGGGCGGCGGTCAGCGCCGCGATGGCCTGGTCCAGGCGCTGGAAGTTCGCGCCGGTCCGGCGGCGTACGTCCTCGTCCGCGGTCTCGGCGGTGATCGTCGCCACCGCCCGGGCGATGGTGGCGCGCGTGCTCGCGAGGATTCCGTTGGTGAGCCCGAGGTCGATCAGCGCGTCCGTGCGGGCGCCGGCGGGCGCCGCGGTGGCCAGCACGGCCAGGTCCGCGCTGCGGCCGGCGTTGTCGAGCACGACGGGCAGCCGGAACTGCAGCGTGTCCATCAGGTAGTAGCTGTCGAGGTCCGGATCCAGCGTCAGGTTGGAGGCGTCCCCGGCGCGCACGATCAGTTCGGCGAGCGCCTGCATGGCCTCGTTGTACGCCACGTACCGCCCAGCGGCCGGACCGGTGGCCCGCTGCGCGGCGACGACCAACCGGCGGGTCGCGGCCCACGCGTCGCCGAGGCCGAGCTTCGGGGCCAGCCGACGGTCGACGCTGTCCACCTCGGCGGTCAGGCGATCGAGCGCCACCGCGGTCCGGTCGCCGGTGACCGCGACGTGCCGGGCCTGCGCGACTCGGGCGGACAGTTCGACGAGCGGCGCGAGGTAGGCGACGCCATTGCGCTCCTTGACGCTGAAGGCGATCTGGTCGCGCTGCAGACCCACGTACGCGGTGGCGACGAACCCCAACGGGATCAGCAGCACCAGCCCCACCACGACGAACTTCTGCACGTACCGCAGACGGCCGATCAGCGCGGCGGCGGCCCCGAACAGCAGGCCGATCGCTCGAGTGCCCGCCATCTGTGCTCCTGTCGGCCGCTGCCGGATGCGACAAGATCCTGATCGGCCACCAGTGGCCCGGCTTGAGGCATTCCGGGGGACCCGCCGGGCGGGATCCGCCTGCTTTAATCGACGGATGGGGGAACTGTGGCTCTCGCGCCGGCGGCTGCTGTTCACGGCCGGGGCCGGCGCACTTGGCGTGACCGTGCTCGGCTCCTGCTCGTCGCAGTCGTCCGCACCCTCACCGACGCCCGCGGCGCCCGAGTCGCCGGAGGCGCCCGTGCCGGCGGCCAGCGGCGCGGTGGCCGGCGACTGGCGGCGGGTGAGCATGTCCTACGTGGCGGCGTACATCCTGGTCCGCAGGGGCGAGGCGGCGATCGTCGACCTCGGCACCCCCGGCTCGGAGGCGGCGATCCAGCAGGGCCTCGAGGCGGCCGGCGCCGGGTGGGGGTCGGTGAAGCACGTCGTGCTCACCCATCTGCACAACGACCACGTCGGCGGCCTCGACGAGATCGCGCCGAGGGTCAAGGCCACGATCTACGCCGGCGCCGGCGACCTAGCCTCGATCATCTCGCCCAAGCCGCTGAAGCCGCTCGCCGACGGTGACGAGGTCTTCGGGATGCGCATCGTCGACACCCCGGGACACACGCTCGGCCACATCTCGGTCTTCGAGCCGGCCACCGGCGTCCTGGTGGCCGGCGACGCGCTGCGCACCACCGGCACCCTCGCCGGCTCCGACCCGCAGTACACGATCGACGAGGCCAAGGCGAACGCCTCGGTCCGCAAGCTGGCCGGCATGGACATCAAGGCCATCCTGCCCGGCCACGGCGAACCGTTGACCGCCGGCGCGTCGAAGGCCCTGCGCGAGCTGGCGGCGAGCCTGCCGGCCTGACGGCCGGCCGGCTCGCCGCGGCCGTCACAGCGGGCCGGCGAAATCCTGGGTCCAGAGCAGGGTGCCCTGGGCATCGGCCACCCCGCCCACGCCGATGTCGCGGAAGGCGCAGGTCAGGATGCTTGCCGCTGCTAGGGCTGCAGCGCCTTCGCCGCCGGGGTCCAGGTGGCCTCGTCGGTCACGTCGGCCACCTTGATCGATTGAGCGATCCTGGTCAGCTCGGCCTCCGGCAGGTTCGCCCCCGTTGCCTGGTTGCTGACCTGAACCTGGACCTTGCCGTCGGCGCTCCACACGTTGCAGAAGCCGTTGGCGTAGCACTTGGTCTTGCCGGCCTGCGCCGACTGGTTCGAGTTGCTACTGGGCGTGACGAAAATGTTGAAACTGCCCTTGATCGCGTCCACGGCCCCGTCGAACGGCGCTGTGAGCCCGGTCGTGGCCGGTGCCGGGCTGGCGAAGGTCGCGCCGCCGTAGTCGCCGTCGCGGGCACCGGCGATGCCGTTCAGGCCCGGCAGGGCGTGCGTGCCGGTCTGCACCGGCCGGTATCCGCTCGGCACGTAGCCCACCGTGAACGGCAACATGGCCGGCTTGGGCGTGCTCGGCTTCAGGCCGGTGACCAGCGCGGTCAGGTCCTCGAAGGAGGGATCGTCGACAAGGCTGGAGATCGACGTCACGGCCGCCCAGGCGTTGTCCGTGTATTCCCAGGCGAGCAGCTTGTTGCTCGGGTCGATCTCCTTCGTCGGGTCGAGGCCGATCGGCAGCATGGCCTGCACGGCCCGGTGCCCGGCCACGGTCAGCGACTTGCCGCCCTTGATCCCGGCGGGGTCGAACGCGCCCGGCTGATAGACGGTCAGGTAGGCGTGGAAGACCGGCGCCCCGCCGCCCGCCTTCTTGCCCGTGCCGGTGGTCGGGGGCGGCGAGGCCGGCGTGCCGTTCGTGCTCTGGCCGGTCTTGTAGACGGGTGCGATCTGGTAGGCGGTGGACGTCACGATCGGGTTCTGCACGCGGAACGGGCCCGCGTCGTACCCCTGGAAGGTGAAGGTGAACGGCTTGGCCGCGCCCCACTGTGCCCCGGCCGCGGCGGACGGCGCGCCGACGGCGGCCGGCGCGGTCGGCCGGCCACCGTCCGCCGGCGACAGCGCGAACACGCCACCCACGGCGACGGCGACCAGGCCGGCCGCGCCGGCCGAGGCGAACCCGGCCCGGCGGCGGCGCTCGGCCCGCCGGCCCGCCGCGATGATGTCGTCGGCCGTGCGCGACATCGGTGGCTCGCCGGCCGTCACGGCGTCCACGATTTCATGCAACTGCATTCGTCCACTCCTCTATCGGTCCCCCGGTGAGATTGATTCGTTCGGCGGCCAGCAGTTCGCGGAGCTTGGCGAGCCCTCGCGAGGTCTGGCTCTTCGCGGTCCCGACGTTGCAGCCGAGGACCCCGGCGGTGTCTTCCAGGCTCAGGCCCAGGTAATGCCGGAGGACCACGGCGGCCCGCTGGCGGGGCGGCACCGCCTCGAGGGCGGCCCGGATGCGCAGCCGTTCGTCGGTCGCGCCGGCCGGGTCCCGCTGCGCGACGTCCGGCATGGCCTCGCCCGCGGACCGCTCGCGCCGCCACGGACGGCGTTTCTCGTCGATCGCGGCCCGGTACACCATGGTCTTGGCGTACAGGTCGGGCCGGTCCAGCTTGCGCCAGCGTGGGTAGAGCTTGACCAGCGCGTTGGCCACGGCGTCCTCGGCCGCGTGCCAGTCGCCGCAGGTCATGTACGCCAGCTTGCGCAACGACGCCATCTGCGTCGTCACGAACTCCCGGAACGCCTGTTCGTCTTCGGCTCTCAACTCGGCTGCCTCCCTAGTGACGGAGGTAGAACGGCGGTCAAGCGAGCAAAGGTTGCACGCGCCGCCGAGATTTTCACGCGGCGATCCGGTACGCGTGCACGACCGTCGCCGTGACGGCGGCGGCGCCCCCGGTGGCATGCACCCGCAACGACACGTATCCGCCGGTGGGCGGGGTGTGGACGGTGGCCCGGAAGGTGCCGGTGCCGGTGCGGGTCACCGGGGCGGGCTGCCACGTGGTGCCGTCGTCGTGGGAGACCTCCAGGGTCACCGCCGTGGCGTCGGCCGTGATCGGGATGGTCAAGTCCCGGCCGGCGGGTGCGGTGCCGGTGGCGTCCAGGGCCGGGGCCATGCGGACCGCCGGCAGGCGCCCGGCCGCGGCCGGGTCGGTGAACGTCCAGTCGGCCGTGACGTGGGTGGACAGTCCGAACGAGGCCGCCCGGGTCGAGTCGACGTTGAGCCGGTAGGTGCCCGGCGCCGGCCGTACGGTGAACAGGGCGTGGCCGGCGATGTCCGCGGTGGCCACCTCGGTGCCGTCCCGGTAGAGGGTGGTCGTGCCGGACTTCCCGCGCTGGTCGACATAGCCGGGGTGCCCGGCGCTGTCGCAGTACAGCCCGACGCGCACGGTGAGCTGGTCGCCCCGCCAGCCACCGCCGGCCGCCGGGCAGGGTGCCACGATCGGGGCGTTCCAGTTGGAGGCGTACGTCTTGCCGGCCTGGTACCGCATCGGCGAGCCGGTCGTCATGACGGTGTTGTAGCCGTCGCCGTCATCCGATCTCTGCACCGTCTGCGAGGTCCAGCCGATGCCGCCGTCGGTGTTGAAGTACCGGGTCGACGCCAGCGGCGCGGAGGTGTAGGCCGGGGTCACCGGATAGCCGGGCAAGATCGGCGCGGACATCGACACCGCCCCGCCGGCCGGGGCCTGGACCCGGGCCGAGGTCTTGTCCACCGCCAGCGTGCGGGTGTCGACCGACCTGGTGTAGCCGGTGGGCAGGGTGCCGGGCTGATACCAGGCGAGCTGGTACGCGTACGCGCTGGGATCGGATCCGTCGCCGAACGCGGCCTGGATCTGCGAGACGAAGGAGCCGCGGTCGCCGTTGCCGCCGATCTGGGCCGTACGCATCTGGACCTGGGCGTTGCTGGCGCCGCCGACCGTCACCCAGCCGCCGTCACCGGCGCGGATGCCGACCTGGACCGCGCTGTCCGTGCGGACCGCGCCGGCCGGCGGCACGCTGACCTGGACCGGTTGCCCGGCCCGCTCGTCGAAGGTGAGGGCGGTGTCCTCGGCCACGGTGACGGTGGACCGGGCCACGTAGGTCAGGTTCGGCAGATCGGAGAACATCTGCGACACGATCGCATAGCGCCCCTCCGGGACGTTCACGGTGAAGTCGCTGCTGTAGTCGTGGCTGTAGTGGTAGAGCGAGTCATACACGTACGGCGTGTCGAGGCCCACGATGGTGGTGTAGTACTCCTTGGTCGGCTGGCCGTCGGCCCCGACGTGGTGCAACTTCAGGGCGTGCGTGGCGGCCGGCCGGATGAGCCCGACCGGCGTGGTGATCTTCTTCCCGTCGGCGGTGGTGGCGGTCAGCCGCCCAGAGTGCGGTCCCGTCCCCGAGGTCGCCGCGGTGACGGTGACCTGGGCGCTGCCTCCGGCCGGGACGGTCAACGCCGGCGCGTTCACCCGGAACGGCCCGTCCACGCTCAGCCGCACCGACCGGTTCGTGGTGCCCGGGTTGCGATAGGTGACCGTGCCCGAGGTGCGGGCGCCGAGGCTCAGGCTGGGCGGGTCGGCCAGCACCGGGTCGGTGAGTGCGGCGGCCACGTCGATGCGGCCGGCACCCTGGGCGAACACACCGACGCCCGGGGCCGGCCGGGCCGTGCCCATCAGCGCCGACTTGAGCATGGCCGGGGTCCAGTCCGGGTGCGCCTGCTTGAGCAGGACGGCGCCGCCGGCCACGTGCGGTGCGGCGAACGAGGTCCCCTCCATCCCGTCCTCGTACGGGCCGGAGCCGCCCGCATCGGCGCTGCGAGCCGCCGTGATGTCGGCGGCCGGCGCGGTGAGATCGGGCTTGATGGCGTCGTCGCCGAGACGCGGGCCGCGGCTGGAGAAGGCGGCCAGCCGGTCGTCGTGGTCGACCCCGCCCACGCTGAGCGCGTCGTCGGCCGTGGCCGGCGATCCGACGTCGTAGTCCCCGGCCGCGTTCGGGTTGTTGCCGTTCCGGCCGTCGTTGCCCGCCGCGACGACGAACAACGTCCCGTACCGCTTGGTCAGGTCCTTCAGCGCCGTCTCGATCGGGTCATCGCCCGGTGCGTCGGGAAAGCCGAGGCTCATGTTGACGATCTGCGCGTGCTGCGTGCCGGCCGCCCACTCCATGGCCGCGATCACCGACGACGCGGCCGCGTCGTAGTCGCCGCCCTTGGCGGAGACGATCGTGGCCTCCGGTGCCACGCCCCGGTAGCGGCCGCCCGACGCGGAGCCGCTGCCCGCGAGGATGGAGGCGACGGCCGTGCCGTGCCCGAACACGTCACGCACGTTGTCGGTGGTGGGTGCGCCGCCCTGGGCCACCGGCGAGAAGTCGACCTGGGCGGCCACCCGGCCGGCCAGGTCCGGGTGGGTGACGTCGACCCCGCTGTCGATCACCGCGACGGTCATGCCCTTGCCGGTCAGGCCGGCCTGCCAGGCCGCCGGGGCACCGATCTGCTGGATCCCCTCCGCGCCGGTGAAGTGGCCGATCGCGTCCAGCCAGACCTTGCCGGTGGCGCCGGCGCGGGTCATCGTGGACCACAGCCGGCCGAGGTCCCGCTTGCGGGTGTGCACGGCGGTGGCCCGCACGCTGGTCATCCGGCGCACGACCGAGCCGGGGACGCCGCTGCCCGCGGAGGCGATGACCGGCAGGTCGGCGCGCCGGTCGTCGTACCCGTCGGCGATCAGCCTGGTCACGTCGAACAGGCGCGGATCGAGCCGGTTCGCCCGCAGCAGCGGCACCGCGTCGGCCGGGACGACGCGTACGTGGCCGGCCACCGTGCTGGTCATCATGGGGATCTTCGCCCGGCCCGGACCGGGCAGGACGCCGACGCCGCCGTCCGGCGTCAGGGTGACCCGGTCGCCGGTGATGAGCGTGGCACTCCGGGCGGGGTCGCCGCCGGCCGCGGTCACCGGCGCCGCGCCGGCCGGCGGGGCCGGCGCCAGGCCGGCCGCCAGCAGCAGGGCGGCGGCGGCCGGCAGGATCGTTCTGGGACGCATCGAACTCCTTAGTCCACCACTGTGCGGACGCACACTGTCCGGCTAGAACGGTCGGCGGAGTCCGAAAGGTTGCACGCGCGCCCGTACTTCAGGCATCGCGTCCCCGCAACAGCAGGCCGAGCCGGCGGGGACGGATTGGTGACCGATTCGGCACCTAGCCGGGCGGGCCGGGCTCTGGTCTGGTGTTCCCGAGCAACCGCGAAGGAGCACCAAGATGAAACGACCGCTGATGGCAGTGGCGACCGCGGCGATGATCATGGCCGGCGGTGTTCTCGCCGGCGCCGCGCCCGCCTACGCCGGCACCAGCTGTACGCCGAAGCAGAAGAAGTCGTTCTCCACGCCGGGTTACAACACCGACCTCGAGGTCCAGGTCTGCGTGATCAACAGTGGGCCGCACCGCTCGGCGCACATCCAGGTCGGCTGGCAGGACGGGGGCGACAGCGCCAACGACGGCGACCGCAAGTTCGACAAGCTGCGGCTGCACTACCGGCTGGAGCGCTACGACCGGGACTACGCCACCGGCTCCTGCAGCATCGCCGGCCGGGTCAACACCAACCGATCGGGCGCCTGGGTGTGCGGCACCGACACCATCGACTCGTCGCTGACCGGCGGCTGGAGCGGCGACGGGTACGTCGAGTACGACCTCGACCGCGACGGTGAGGGTTCGAGCAACTGGCAGCTGACCGGTTCGCCGCTGGTGAACTGAACTCACCCCGGCTGACCGGAGACGGTGGCCCGGACCCGGCTCGACCAGCCGGGTCCGGGCCACTGCCGTTGGCGGGCGGTCAGCGCGGGGCCGGCGTGTCCCGGTCCGTGCCCGCCCGGAAGCGGATCAGCCGGTGTGTCCCGTCGCAGAACGGCTTGCTGGCCGACTTGCCGCACCGGCACAGGGCATCAGGAGTTGTTCAAGCGCACGATGCGCTGGTTCGGCCTGGATCTGACCTACGGGCGTATGTCGACTCGGTCGGCGCCCCGACGCTGGCCACGAACAACGTGATGTCGCTGTTCGCGCTGCACCGCCGCAACCGCGCCGCCCTGCTGGGGCACCTCGCCGCCTACGAGATGACGTCCTCGATCCCGAACCGCGCCTACCGGCACGCCGAGCGGATCACCGTGGTCGTGCTGACCGCCGGTCGCCCGCAGTGACCACGATCGGCGTCTCTCCCGCCGAATCGGCACAGCGCGGTAAACGGCACCTGGGCCGGCCCGCCGAGTCGACCGTCAGTCGCGCACCTGCAGGATGCGCTGGAGTTCGTCGGCCAGCACCCAGATGGCCGTGATCCGGCCGCCGGCATCGAGGGTGAGCACGTCGATCCCGAGCCCGGAGACCGTGCGCCCGGTCGGGGCGAGCCGGCCCAACGGGGTGGTCCACGGCCCGGTGTGCCGCGCCCGGTGCCGGAACGCGACCGTCAGTTTGCCCGGCGCCTCGACCAGGTCGACCACGTCGATGACGTGCTCGGTGAACGCCTCGTGCAACGCCCGCGCCCGCGCGACCAGGTCGGCGATCGACATCGCCGCGCCGTTGATGATCACCGGGTCCGCGTACAGCCGGCCGAAGGCCTCGACGGGATCACCGTGCTCGTCCGGCGGGACGCTCCACAGATCGAACAGCTGCCGTTCCATACCCATCCGGTCAACCTACGCAGTCGGCCGCGTCGATGCATCGATACCGCCCCGTCGTAAGGACGACTCGTCCGGTCTTCGTGGTCCAGGGTGCCAGGACGGTGTGCGCGATCTGCCGCCGGCGGGCGGGGTCGGCGACCTCGGTGCGCAGGACGTGTTTCCCGCTACGGCCTTCGCCGCACCCTTCCCGGTCGGCTTCTCGTTCGGGCTGCACGCCTGCCGCCGGCGTGTGCCGCGCACGTCGACGTCGCGCCGGGGCGACCTGAAGCCCGATCAGCCCGGCTCGTTGGTCTGGTCGATCGTGTCCGGGCCGAGGGCCTGCCACTGGGCGCCGGTCAGGACGCGGCCCCGGGCGGCCACTCGCCGGAGCGCGGCGACGGCCCGGTCGTCCATCGGCACGCCGCTGTAGCCGACGATGGCCACCGTGCCGGGAGCCGGCTCCCAGGCGATGGTGCCGTTGCCGCCGAACACGGACGACACCACGGCCGGCCGGTCGCCGACCAGGCCGCCGTCGCGGGCCCGCACCGCGTACAGCTGGTCCTCGAACCCGCCACCGCCGAACACGCCGGTGTAGGTGAGGCCGCCGCCGAGCGCGTCCTGCTCACCGAGGTCCGCGCTGCCGTACCGGATCTCGTGGACCGCCGGCGGACGGTACGGCCCCGCCGACACCACCCGGTATCCCGCCGGCGGGTCCACCGCCGGCCGCCGGCCGGTGACGGTGGTGCGGGCCGCGATCGCGAGCAGTACGGACTCGGGCAGGTCGCCGCGGATCCGGGCGTACGCTCCGGCCACCGGCCACTCGATCATCCCGTTCCCCGCGGTGCCGGCCTCGCCGCCGACCCGCACGACGCGCCCGGGCTCCGGGGCGTCGACCGGGAAGGTCACCACGGCCCCGCGCCGGCCGACCGAGCCGTCGCGCCGGCGCACCACCACGGTCCACGGCCCCTCGGCGGCCGCGCCGCGGTCACATCGCGCGACCCCGGAGGCCCCACCGGCTCGATCGATGACCAGCCCGGCCGGCGCAGCAGCCGGCATCGGCCGGCACGGCGGCCCGGGTGTCTCCGGCGCCGCACTCACGACCGGCGGTGTCTCCGGTGCCGCACTCACGACCGGCGGTGTCGCCGTACGCGGCTCGGCGCGATCACGGGCGACGAACACGGCCACCCCGGCCACGGCGGCGGACACCGCCACGCCGACCGCGATCAGCCGCCGGGAGGGTCGCCACGGTGGCTTGTCCGAGCCGAAACTGACGATGTCCGCCACCCGTCCAGTATTCGCCACCGGGGCAACCATCCGCCCCGGCCACTAGCCTGGCGGGGTGGCTGAGGCATTGATCGTGCGCGGCGGCTGGGCGGGCCACCAACCGGTGGCCTGTACCGAGCTCTTCCGCGACTTCCTGATCGGGCACGGCTTCACCGTGCGAACCGCCGAGACCCTTGAGGTGTACGAGGACGCGAGCGCGCTCGCCGCGGCCGACCTGATCATCCAGTGCTGGACCCGGGGCGGGTTCACCGCCGAGCAGGAGGACGGGCTGGTCGAGCGGGTACGCTCCGGCGCCGGGTTCATGGGGTGGCACGGCGGCGTTCTCGCGGTGGGCTACGAGGCGGCCCGATACCAGTACATGGTGGGCGGCCGCTTCCTCTGCCATCCCGGCGACTTGATCGACTACACGGTGGACGTCCCCGGCGACCACCCGATCACGGCCGGACTGTCCGGCTTCGCCGTGCACACCGAGCAGTACTACTGCCACGTCGACCCGTCGCTGGAGGTGTTGGCCACCACCACGTTCCGCGGCGAGCACGGCGCGCCGGAGACCGCGGGCGTGGTCATGCCGGTCGCCTGGACCCGTCGCTTCGGCCGCGGCCGGGTCTTCGTCTCCACCCTCGGCCACTCCCCCGCCGACCTGCTCGTCCCCGAGGTCCGCACGCTCACCGAACGCGGCATGCTCTGGTCCGCAAACGTTCCCTGAGCCCGTGTGACAAACGCCGCCCAGCGCACCGGCCGGCCCCACACCCAGGGCTCGATCACGCAGGTGTGGGAACTTCGGATCCGGCGGGCTGCACGGCAGTTTCGCGGAGGAACCTCGGAGCGGCGCTTGGAACGTTGCCTGACGCGTCGCTCCAGGAACGGTTGATCATGAGGCTGACCTGCGGCTACAGTACGCCGGTCGATCGATCGGAGTAACCGTGACAGACCTGCCCGACGGGCCGCCGGCCGAGGACCG
>Ga0070668_100000538_pt1 | contig 25255 bp, 16 predicted proteins | sample KBSS43metaG_FD_64661 | JGI IMG/M metagenome (GOLD analysis project Ga0070668, IMG submission 64661) | Switchgrass rhizosphere microbial communities from Kellogg Biological Station, Michigan, USA - KBS S4-3 metaG | ecosystem: Host-associated > Plants > Roots > Rhizosphere > Soil ...
CACGTTCTTCGACCTGCGCACGTGGGGATTGGCCGTTTTGGGCGCTCTGATCATCCTCGTCGGTTACCGGCTGCTCTTCGGCGGCCGCCACCGGGACTGACGACGGCCGCCGCCGGACCGGTCACCGAACGTCGCTCGGGCGTACGAGTGGTCTCGGCGCCGGGGGCCGGTCCACGGCGTACCGTTGCAAGAACGGACATGGCGCGCCCTCCCTCCCCCTCGGGGCGCGCCGTGCCCGCCTACCCACCGCAGCGGAAATGGTGCGCTCCAGCAGGTTTTGAGCTGAAATGAAAGACAAGTCCGCTGTTCACCCGAAGGCACCCGCGTGTCTATGCTGGGTCTTGGCATGACCGTCGCTTCCGGGAAGACTCGCGCCATGAACGATCAGCGGCAGGTGCTCGTCCGGGCGGAATCCCGGCGCGTCGCCGTTCCCGACGTCGAAGGCGGCCTCGAGACGTTCTCCTACCCCGGCGTCACTCTCACCCGCGTGAGCGCCGGCTCCCCGCGGGACGAGATCTGGTTGCCGATGGGCGAACTGCCCACCGAAGACGACGACGAAGCCTTCATCACCGCACTGCGGGACGCGTACCTCTGGCGGAGCGGGCTCAACTGACGGCACCCGTCCGCCAGGCCTGGACCGTTGCGCAAGCGCTCGCCATCCGGGATAGCCGTCCGATCACAATGAGAGTCCTTTGTGGACGATGCTACTGCGGCTTTCCGTTCCAGTGGATGACGTCCGGGGACTCGTGGTACTTCCTCAGGTGCTGCTCCTCGCTGCGACCGTGCAGCGGGAAGCGGAAGCTCGAGCCGTCCGGCCAGGTCAGCGTGCGCTTGCGGAAGTTCAGCTCCGGGGCCTGCGGCTTGCGCGCTTCCCAGACGATCACCGGCGGGGGCGCGTCGGCCGGATCGGTGAAGGTCGTTCCGGTGTCCACCACCGCCAGACACGACGGCGAGCACACGAGCCAGGGCCCCGCCACCGACCTGAGCCGGTCGGCCAGGTCGAGCACCATCGCGTTCTCCGGGCCGGTGACGCGGACGTCCCGCTGGAAGGGCCGCCCCGGCGCACCACCGTTCACCAAGGCGAAGACGGAAAACACCGCCGTGCCGAGACCGCGCAGGATGTTCAGGAAGAACCGGCGTACGAGCCGCTTCCCCTCGACCGTCCCGTCCTGGCGACGGCCGGGGACGTCGAACCCCACGTCGGTGTCGCCGAGGCGCAGCACGATGACCGGCTCGCGCCACCGGTCCCGCATCAGCGCTTCGACGCGTTCCCGGAACCCGGGACGGACCTGGACCTCGTCCGACCAGGCCTCGACGCGAGCCTGGAGCTTCGCCGCCCGGGCGTCTAGATGTCGAGGTCCTTGCGGGTCTCCTCCGGGCTCCGGTCCCCGCCGATCTCGCTCTTGTCGAACCACGGTTCGTCCCCCTCGGGCGTCACAGCTTCCTTGCCTTCGGCGAAGGCACCCTTCGCCGCCCCTATTCCCGCCTTCACGCCCGCTCCGGCGAGCAGCGGCCCGGCCCCGGCCGTCGTGCCGAACATCGTCGTGAGCATCCGGTTGCTCGGCTGCCAGCCCTGGGCGACCGCGCCGAAGCCGAACTTGGTCTCGCCGGGCATCACGCCGATCCGCAGCTTCCGGGTGAACACCTCCAGCTTCCCGGAGTACTTCACCAGGAACTCCATGAAGGTGTCGAGCAGCTTGCCGAACTTGCCGAGGTAGCGCGTGACCTTCTGCAGCACGCTGGCCGCCTTGGCGATGGACGCGGTCATCGCGGCGGCGACCGAGCCGCCGAAGCTGATCACCGACGCGGCCAGTGCCGGCAGCCAGAGCGTGATCAGCCAGGACACCAGCTCGGTGATGATCCCCTTGATCACCTCTTCGATGACCACCATGACCATCGACCACATCTGCAGCACCTCGGCCACCGAACCGGCGGCCGAGCCGATGCCGCGGATCCCGGAGGAGAAGTCGCCGAGGGCTTCCTTCGCCGCGTTGCCGGCTTCGTCCACCCACTCGGCCAGCGCGGTGTCGCCGGTGCGCTCGAAATCGTCGGCGAGCGCGACGAACCCCTGGGCGATCGTGACGAAGTTCTCGGAGGCGTGCCCGATGGCCGGGCCGTCCCCGGTGACCTGGTGCAGCGCGTCCTGCAGCGGCTGGACCAGTTCGAGCAGCATGTTCAGCCCGTGGCTGACCAGCCAGCCGATCGGGTCCATGGCGAAGGTGACCATGTCACCGGCGGCGGCACCGACGAACGCCGCCCCGTCGCCGACCAGCGCGGCCCCCGCGGACGCCAGTTCGGCCGGGCTGTCCGCCTCGGCGGCCTGCTGGGCGTGCTCGCCGATCTTCTTGCCGGCCTTGTAGATCGTGCCCGCCACCGGCACGTACCCGGCGGCGCGGTCGAGGTTCGCGCCGGTGCTCTCGTCGTACGCCTGGACGTCCAGCGCGTCGGCGATGCTCTTCTTCGGCTCCGTCATTCGCCCTGCTTCCCGACCGCGTCGATTTCCGCCTCGTACCGGCCGAACGTGACCACCCCGGCGTCTTCCATGCCCTGGTACATCTCCGCGGCCTTGGTCAGCTTGGTGGTGAACCCGTCCACGCCGTCCTTCAGGTCGGTCAGCAGGGACCGCAGCTCGGCGAGGCGGTCGGTGTAGCCCTGCTTGGCGAAGAGGCCGACGAGCCCCCACGCTTCGTCGGTCACGTCGGCGGCGTCGATCTTGGCGCCGAACTTGTCCGCTTCCCCCTCGTAAAAGGGCAGCTGCCGGGCGTAGGCGGAGATCGCCCCGATGTTCGTCTGAATTCCGTCTGGCATCGCGGGTTTCCCTAGGATCGGCGGAGGATGGGGCCCTGGCCGAAGTCGTCGTCGTCCTCGGCGGGCCGGCGGGCGGGCCGCGACGGCTGCCGCGGCTGCTGGTCCGACGCGGGCTCGGCCGCCGCGGTTCCGAACGCCTCGGTCTGGGCTTCGCGAACCTGCGCCGAGACGTCGACGCCGAACGCGTCGCCGAAGGTGTCATCGACGATCCCGGCCTGCTGCTGCACGGCCCCGGCCACCGCCCGGCGGAGGGTGCTCATGATCGTGGCGGCCAGCTGACCCGCTTCGACGCGCATGGCGCCCGCGGTGAGCCGCAGGTCGGTGACGGTCCCGCCGGCGCCCGCGACCACCGTGACGGTCCCGTCCGGCGAGGTCACGGTGTGCTCGACCCGGGCGACCCGCTCCTGCATGTCACCGACGCCGGCGAAGCGGGCTTCGGCCTGCCGCACCTTGGTCCGGAAGTTCTCGAACTGGGCGATCAGCTCGTCCATCTGGGCGGACATCGTGTCTCCCCCTTTTCCGATAAGGCTGTGTGCGAATACGGGCGCCAACGCCCGAATCATGACAGATCCCCGCGCGGGCCGATCCGGTTTCGGCAGATCGTGGGCCGGGGTCAGGCGTCGACGAGTTCGACGGTCACGCTGAAGGTGTCCCCCACCTCGAGACCTTCGGCCTGGCGGACGGCGCGCTTGACCGGCAGCACGTAGCCACGCGAGCTGTCCGGGAAGATCGACGTCTTCCAGGCGGTCGCCCCGACCGTCGCCCGGACGCGCACCGCACCGAAGCCGCGACGCGGCCCGGCGGCGCGCTCGCGGATCTCCTCGGACGCGTCCGCGGGCAGGGTCACGAAGGTCCAGGTTTCGGTGCGCCGGGCGTCCCATTCCCACAGTTCGGCTTCGAAGACGACGATCACGCGGGCCAGTGTCACACAGGGCACCGACACTTCGGGCGGACGTCAGGGCGGACCACTCCGACTCTCCCGCGCCGGCCTTGGCGGCCGTCGCGCTGCTTTGACTGCTGGGCGACGCCCGCTGAGCACGAGCACCACGCCCGCGACCACGGCGACCAGCAGGTAGGCGTTGCCGATGAGCGCCTGCCCGGCGGTCCAGTCCCGCTCCCGGCCGCCGCCGCCGGGAACCACGGCCACCGGCCAGCCGGTGAACACGATCGCGATCAGCAGCGCGGACCACCGGCGGTGCCCGGCGAGCAGGTACCCGAGCGCGGGGACGACCCACACCCAGTGGTGCGTCCAGGAAATCGGGCTCACCACGAGCGCGCACCCGGCGGTGACCAGCAGCGCACCCCGCTCGTCGCCGGCCCGGTGCCGCTTCCGGACCACGAACGCGGTGGCCGCCACGCCCAGTGCGGCCATCGCGGCCAGCCACGGCCAGCCGGGCGCGGTCCGGGCGGCGAATCCCGCCCACGACTGGTTTCCGACCCACCCCTTCATCTGCGCGAAGTGGTCGTTGAAGAGCGCGGACGTCCAGTAGCGGACCGAATCGGCCGGCAGCAGCACGGCGCCGAGCGCGGTGGCGCCGGCGAACGTGCCGAGCGCGCGCAGTGCGTCGGCCCGGCGGCCGGTGAGCAGCAGGTGCGCGACGAAGATCAACGGGATCAGCTTGATCGCCGCCGCGAGGCCGATGAGGACCCCGCCGGAGCGGGTGCCGCGCCGGCCCAGGACGTCCACGACCACGAGCGCCATCAGGATCAGGTTGAGCTGGCCGAGCCCGACGGTCTGCCACACCGGCTGCAGGCCGAACGCGGCGAGCAGCGGCACGCCGCCGGGCGCGAACGGGCGCAGGGCCAGTGCCAGCGCGGGTACCGCGGCCACCGCGACCAGGCCCCAGCACCACTGCACGGGCACGGCGGCGAACGGGGTGAACAGCAGGGCCGCGAACGGCGGGTAGGTGAACGGCAGTTCCGGCGCCCAGCCGGGCAACGCCGACAGGTGCGCGTACAGCGGTTCGCCGCGCAGCACGGCGATCCCGCCGGCGCGGTAGACCGCGGAGTCGACGCCGAGCGGGCGGCCGAGCCACCACCAGACGATCGCGACGAGCGCGAAAACGGGCGTCGCCACCAGGACGACGGTCTCGGAGCGCAGCGCGAACCTCATGGCCGCAACGATGATCGACCGGACGCGGCCGGTCGTCGTGCTCCGGTGCCGTTTTCCGGCGGAACCCGGGTAGGGGTCCCGGCCCGGCGTGCTACCCCGGTATCACCGGCCGGGCACCACGAGGCCCGCCTCGTAGGCGGCCACCACCGCCTGCGCCCGGTCACGCGCGCCGAGCTTGCCGAACACCCGGCTGACGTGGGTCTTCGCGGTCTGCTCGGCGATCACCAGCGCCGCGGCGATCTCCGTGTTGGACAAGCCTTTCGCGACCAGGCGGAGCACTTCGGTTTCCCGCTCGGTCAGGTCCGCGATCCCGGTGCGCCCCCGGGACCCGGCCTCGGCGGCCCGGCCGCGGACCGCGAACTCGCCGATGAGCCGGCGGGTGACCGACGGGGCGAACAGGGCGTTGCCCGCGGCGATCACCCGCACCGCGACGACCAGGTCGTCCAGCGGCGCGTCCTTCAAGAGGAACCCGCTGGCGCCCGCGCGCAGCGCGCCGTAGACGTACTCGTCGATGTCGAACGTCGTCAGCATCAGCACGCGGACGTCGCCGCCCGCGCCGAGGATGCGGCGGGCGGCTTCCAGGCCGTCCAGCCCGGGCATCCGGACGTCCATCAGCACGACGTCCGGCGCGAGCTCCGCGCACCGCGTGACCGCTTCGGCGCCGTCCGCGGCCTCGCCGGCCACCCGGATGTCGTCCTGGGCGTCGAGCACGGCGCGGAAACTCTGCCGGACCATGGTCTGGTCGTCGGCGATGAGCACGGAAATCACGCGTTCTCCTCGTGGTCCAGCGGCAGGTCCGCGGTGACTTCGAACCCGCCGTCGGCCGTCGGCCCGGCCACCAGCGTGCCACCGAGCACGGCGGCCCGCTCGCGCATGCCCAGCAGCCCGTGCCCGGGCGGTCCGGGCCGGCCGGGGCCGCCCGGCGCGTTGCGCACCGCCGCGTGCACGGCGTTGTCCCCGACCCGCAGTTCGACGTCGATCGCCGCGCCGGGGGCGTGCCGCACCGCGTTGCTCAGCGCCTCCTGCACGATCCGGTAGGCGGACAACCCGACCCCCGCGGGCACCGCGCCGAACTCGCCGTCCACCCGCAGCGTGCAGGCCGTGCCGAGGGCGCGCACCCGCTCCGCCAGCTCGGCCACGCGACCGGCGTCCGGCTGCGGGACGACCTCCCCGCCGGTGCCGTCGGTCCGCAGCACCCCGAGCAGCCGGCGCATCTCGGCCATGCCCTCCCGCGCGGTCCCGGTCAGCTCGGCGAACTCGGTCCGCAGTTCGCCCGGCAGGCCGGGAAAGCGGTAGCGCGCGGAGTCGGCGCGCAGGGCGAGCACGGACATGTGGTGGGCGACGACGTCGTGCAGTTCCCGCGCGATGCGCGCGCGTTCCTCCAGGACCGCGGCCCTGGTCTCCTCGGCCGCCCGTCTCCGCTGCTGCTCGGCGCTCTCCCGCTCGGCGACCCGCCGCTGCCGCACCGCGTTGCCGCCGACCAGCAGCGCGGTCATCAGGGCCACCAGCAGCGCCAGGTCACGCCAGTCCTCGACGTGGACGGCCATCGCCGCGGCCGAGACGACGCCGACCACGACGAGGACGGCCTGGGCGTGGCCGGTCGCCACCAGGAACCAGACCAGCGCGGCCGTCAGGGCCAGCCCCGGTGACCACGGCCAGCCCCACACCCGCGACTGTCCCGGGTAGCCGGCCGGGGTGGCCACGACCAGCACGACGAGCAGCCGCCACGCCCACAGCGGCGAACGGACGGCGACCACCGCGCACACCACGGTCGCCCCGGCCAGTGCGAAGGTGAGCAGAGTTCCTTCCTGCGGCGTCGTCAGCAACGCCACGAAGCCGGCCCACAGCCCGATGCCCACGACGGCGGCGGCACGCAACCGCCCCAGACCGGCCGACCGCGCTCCGACTTCGGGCCGGACACCGGCGTAGAGGACGTAGCGGGCGAGCCGCCACCCTTCGCCCCAGCGCACCCGACCACCCTACGGCGGGCACCCGCCGGAGCCGCTCGACGACCTGCCCGGCCGGGCCGGTCGACTGCCCGGCTAGGCTCTTCGTCGGCGAAAACGACCATCTTCGCCAACGCCTGACGGCGGGCAAGTGCACCACGACGCGGGGAGATCTGAGCCACCATGCTGGACCGAGCGGTCATCGACGCCCTCTTCCCTGCCGACCTGCCCGAACCCGGGCACTGGGAGCAGCAGTACCCCGCCCGGCAGCTTCCCGAGGGCGCGCTGGTCACCCGCTTCGGCCCGTCCCCGACCGGGTCCATGCACGTCGGCGGCATCTACGTCGCGACCATCGACCAGGACCTCGCCCGCCGCACCGGCGGGCGCTACCTCGTCCGCGTCGAGGACACCGACCAGTCCCGTGAGGTCGAAGGCGCGCTCGAGCAGTTCGAGCGCGGGTTCGCCTACTTCGGCCTCGCCGCCGACGAGGACCTCGACCACGACGGCGGCTACGGCCCGTACCAGCAGTCCGCCCGCGAGCGGATCTACCTCACCTACGTGCGCGACCTCCTCCGCCAGGGCAAGGCCTACCTCGACTTCGCCACCAAGGAGGAGCTGGCCGCGATCACCCAGCGCCAGCAGGCCACCAAGCTCCCCACCGGCTACTACGGCTCGTGGGCCATCTGGCGCGACGCCGACCCGGCCGACGTCCAGGCCAAGCTGGACGCCGGCGCCCCGTACGTCGTGCGGTTCCGCGCGCCGGACGACACCGGCGCGCGCGCCCGGTTCACCGACGCCATCCGCGGCCCGCTGGAAGCCGAGGCCAACCGCAACGACGTCGTCATCCTCAAGAGCTCCGACCAGAGCCCGCGGCTGCCGACCTACCACTTCGCGCACGCCGTCGACGACCACCTGATGCGGATCAACCTGGTCGTCCGCGGCGACGAGTGGATCTCGTCGGTTCCCGTGCACCAGCAGCTGTTCGACGCCCTCGGCTTCGAGCCGGTCACCTACGCGCACATCGCGCCGCTGATGAAGCAGGACGGCGGCAGCAAGCGCAAGCTGTCCAAGCGCAAGGACCCCGAAGCCTCGGTCGACTTCTACATCGAGGCCGGCTACCCCGCCGCGGCCGTCCTGTACTACCTGCGCGGCCTCGCCAACGGCCGTCTCGCCGAGATGCCGCTCGAGCAGGCGGTCACCGAGCCGATCAACCTCGACGAATGCGGTGTCGCCGGCCCGCTGGTCGACCTGGTCAAGCTCGACGACATCGCCGCCGACCACATCGCCACCCTCTCCGGTGCCGAGATCCTGGCCGCCGTCCGCACCTGGGCCGAGCGGTTCGACCCCGAGCTGGTGACGGTGCTCGACGCCGAGCCCGACCTCGCGCTGCGCGCCCTCGCCGTCGAACGCGACGGCGCCGAGAACCCGCGCAAGGACCTGAAGAAGTGGAGCGACTTCCGCGCCGTCTACGGCTTCTTCTTCCCGCGGCTCCACGCCTCCGTCACGGGCCCCGGAGACGAGCGCATCGCCGCGCTCGGCGTCGACCCCGCCGTCGTCCAGGCCGTCGCTCGCGACTTCGCCGACCACTACCGCCAGCTCGACGACGGCCAGGAGTGGTTCGAGCAGATCCGCGAGGTCGCGGCCAAGCACGGCTTCGCGCGCAACGCCAAGGAGTTCAAGAAGAACCCCGAGGCCTTCCCCGGCTCCATCCGCGAGGCGTCGCAGATCATCCGGATCGCCCTCACCGGGTCGACGCGCAGCCCCGACCTCCACGCGATCAGCCAGGCCCTCGGCCGGGAAGAAGTCCTCAGCCGGATCACCGAGCTCACCAAGTAGCGCCCTACGCGTCGGGGGCGGACTCCGCGTCGTCCTCGAACGGGTGAAAGCCGAACCGGACCGCGCTCACCGCGCGGGTTCCCGACGGCGGCCCGGCCGGCAGCGGGCTGATCACCCCGGCGGCGTCTTCGCGGTCCAGCCTGGCCAGGAGGCGAGCCAGCGCTTCCGGTGCCCCCACCGGTTCCGCCGGGGTCTGGATCAGCGTGCGGTGGAGGATCCCGACGTCCCAGCCGTCGACGCCGCCGCTGCCCGCCGGGACGCGGATCGTCGCGTCGAGCAGCCAGCGCGCCGGCTTGCCGGTCAACGCCGGTGTCGCGTGCGCCGTCAGGCCGACGACCTGGTCGGCGCGGAGCAGGCCGTCACTGAGCGTCGCGATCCAAACCTTGGTCAACCCCATGGCTCACCGGCTCCTCGGGGCTACGCCGCTGGGTTCCCTGGGCTCGGTCACGATCCGTCACGCTACCCGGCTGAACGGTCAACGGCAGTGCCGGGACGCCGGCCCAGAACGGCCCAGACGACCTTCCCGCCCGACCACGATCGGCTGCAGCCCCACACCCGCGCGATCTGCGTGACCAGCTTCAGCCCCAGGCCGGGCTCGAACGGGGCGAGCCGTTCGAGCAGCATGGCCGGCCGGGTGTCCTGGTCGGCCACGGCCACCGTGCAGATGCCCTGGCGCAGGTCGAGCCGCAGCCGGGGCTCCGAAGTGGTGTGCCTCAGCACGTTCTCGACCAGTTCGGTGGCGATGAAGCGAGCGTCTTCGACGAGTTCGGGCACACCCCATCCGGTCAGTTTGTGGGTGACGAAGTCGCGGACGGACGCCGAAGTCCGGTCGGCGCGCCCGAAGGTGCGTTCGGACCGCCGGCGCACCGGGTGGTCCAGCGCCTCGGTCGCCGCCGCCAGGTCGGCGCGGACCGCGACGTAGCGGTCGACCACGTGGCGAGCCAGCAGCACCCGGTGGGCGGGCCCGGCGGCCACCATCGCGAGCGGGATGCCCGGCCAGTCGCCGATCCGCATGGCGATCAGGGAAAAGACGCTCACCAGGGACGCGTCGTCGATCGTCAGCCCGCTGATGTCGGCCACCAGGCCTTCCCGCGCGTCCGTCGCGATCTTGAGCAGGCCGTCGCGCAACGAGGAGTACGACGCGGGGTTCAGGTCGCCGGTGACCGTCACGAGGGTCGCCTGCTCGTGGCGGGCGACGGCGAGGTGAACCGGGGCGAAGCTCGTCATCCCGGCGCCGGCTCTCCCGTGGCCTGCGTGGACAGCTTCCTCGTGAGCGCCGCCTTTTGCTCGAGCGCACGCAGCGCCTTCACGCCACCGGCCGAGGCGCCCACGACCACGAGGTCCCGCCGGAAAGGTGGCACGACGTCCACCTCCTCACCATCGGTTCCCACGGTAGTCGAGGCTGGTCACTACGACGAGTAGCCCCGACCGCGCGGGCTAAACCCCGCTAGGCGTGCCGGCCGACGTGGTGCCGGCCGGCCCGGCGATCTCGGCCGGCGGCAGGACGGCGTGGACCAGCCCGGTGCCGACGGCGGCACCGGGCATGCCGGAGTACGCCGACGTCTCCTGGTCCTGGGCGAACACCGTGCCGCCGCAGTGGGCGATCGCGCGGATCCCGGCCTGGGCGTCGGCCGGGGACCGGCCGGCTCCCACCCATGCCCGGATGCTGTCACCGATCCGCGGGGACCACCAGCCACACTCGCACTGCGGACGGTGATCATGGGCGCGGACCCCGCCGTTTCGGCGGTACGGCAAGGGAATGCGGACTAACCTGCGGAAGTGGACAGTCAGCCGGACCCGACACTGCTGGGCGAGTTGCGGCGGGTCGCCGGTCTCACGCAGGAGGAACTGGCCGAACGCACCGGGCTGACCGTGCGGGGGATCAGCAACATCGAGCGGGGCCGGGTCGCCCGGCCCCGGCGCGGTTCGCTGGAAGCCTTGGCCCACGGACTGGGGTTGCGGGGCGATCAGGTCCACCGGTTCGTGCGGCACTACTCCCCCGACGCACCCGAGCCGGAAGAGGCTCCGCGGATCGTCTCCGTGCCGGCCCAGCTGCCGGCCGGGAGCACCGTGTTCACCGGCCGGAACGGGGAAATCGCCACGCTCGACGCCTTGGGCGCGCGCCGCGACCGCGGGGTCGTCGTCGCGGTTCTCGAGGGCATGGCCGGGGTCGGCAAGACATCGCTGGCCGTGCACTGGGCACAGTCGGTGCGGCCGAGCTTCCCCGACGGCCAGCTGTTCGCCAACCTGCGCGGCTACGGTCCCGGCGCGCCCGCCGAACCGGGCGAGGTGCTGCACTCGTTCCTGCGGGCGTTCGGGGTACCCGCGCCCGACGTGCCGGCGGATCTCGACGGGCGGTCCGCGCTGCTGCGCAGTGTGCTGGCCACCCGGTCGGTGCTCGTCCTGCTGGACAACGCGCGCTCCGCGGACCAGGTGCGGCCGCTGCTGCCCGGGCACGCCGGCTGCGTGGTGGTGGTGACCAGCCGCGCCATGCTGCACGGCCTGGCCGTCAGCGACGACGCCCACCGGGTGCCCGTGCCACCGCTCGACGAACGGGAGTCGCTGTCCCTCCTCGGCCGGCTCGTAGGCGGCGGGCTGTCCGCCGACCGGGCCGCCCTGGCCGACGTCGTGTCCGGCTGCAGCGGGCTGCCGCTCGCGCTGCGGATCGTCGGCGAACGGCTGGCCCACGACCGGGGGCTCGCGGAGGTGGCGGCGGCGATGCGGTCGGCGAGCGACCGCCTCGACGCCTTGACCACGGAGGAAGCGCGGACCTCGCTGCCCGCCGTGCTTTCGTGGTCGTACCGGGCGCTGCCCGAAGACGTCGCCTCCGCGTTGCGCCTGCTCGGTCTCCACCCCGGCCAGCACTGGGCACCGTCCGCGGCGGCTGCGTTGCTGGACAAGGGAATCCCGGAAACGCGCCGGCTCCTGCGGTCACTTGTGGCCGGTCACCTGCTGGAGCATCGGGCGGACGGCCGGTACGAGTTCCACGACCTGGTCCGCGACTACGCGCGAAGCCTCGCCGACGAGGACGAGGGACGGTCCGCGGCGGTCCGGCGCCTCGCCGGGCACTACCTGGCCGGGGCGGTCGCCGCGGCGGACGCGATCGCGCCGCGCGATCCCCACCGCCGTCCGCTGCTCGCCGAGGCAGGCGGATTCCCGGAGAGCTTCGCCGGGGCCGACGACGCCGCGGCCTGGCTGGCCACCGAACTGCCCACGCTGCTCGGGGTCGCCGAGCAGTCCGCGGCGGCGGGCGGTACCCCCTACGCCCGCGACTTGTCCACCGTGCTGTGGCAGGCGCTGCGGGTGCACGGCCACTACAGCGCCTGCCACACGCTGCACGGCCTCGCGCTCGCGGAGGCCCGCGGCGCCGGCGACCCCGTCGGCGAGCAGCAGGCGCTGGTCGACGTGGCGGCGATCAGCGCCCGGATCGGCCGCTACGACGAGGCGATCGCGCACCTCACCGACAGCCTCGACGTCGAGGGCGGCGCGGCCATGACCGCCCGCGCGCTGACCACCCTGGGCACCGTGTACGCGCAGCTCGGCCGGTACGAAGAGGCGGCCCGCCACCTGGCCCGGGCGGTCACCTTGGCCAGGGAAGCGGGCGACGTCCTGAACGAGGGGCGGGCCTACGGCAACCTGGGCTTCATCCACGAGCACCAGGGCGAGCTCGACGCCGCGCTCCGGTCCTACCACCGGCAGCTGGCCATCGCCGGGGAGATCGGCGACCGGGCCAGCGAGGCGATCTCGCTGCACAACCTCGGGGACGTCTACCGCGCGCTGGGCCGCTACGAAGAGGCCCGCGACCACCTCGACCGGTCGCTCGCCGTCAGCCGCGCCGCCGGGCACCGGGAGGCCGAGGGCTACGCGCTGGTCTACCTCGGGCTCGTCCACCCGCACCTCGGGACACCGGCGGCCCAGGCCCGCCAGTACCTGGAGGAGGCGCTGGACATCGCCGTCGCGACCGGCATCCGCCCGCTCGAGACGCTGGCCCACAACGGCCTGGGCGACAACGCCCGGGCGACGGGTGACCGGGCGGCGGCGCTGGAGCACCACCTGCGGGCCCGCGACGTCGCCCGCGTCACCGGTGAACAGCACGAAGAGGCTCGCGCGCTGGAGGGGATCGCCGCGACGTACGAGGACGCGGGCGAGGCCGACAAGGGCCGCCCGTACCGCGTGCGCGCACGTTCGCTGTACGAGGCGATGGGGATCCAGGCCGACGACGTCCGCACCGGCTGAGCGGACCGGAACTTTCGCGCCAGGAAGTTCCGGTCCGTTGTTCATGGACCCCGCCGGTCCGGCACCAGTTCAATCTGCCGAGGTCCGCACGGACCGACTGGGTGTGAAGGGGTTCGGCGGAGTTGCGGGCAGATCTGGGCGTGGTCGACCGGGTACACGAGGCTTTCGAGGAGCAGGCGAGCAGGACACCGCACCGCCGCGCGCTCCTCGCGGGCGACCGGCGGATGAGGTACACCGAGCTGGACCAGGCCGCGAATGCCGTGGCCCACGCGCTGGTCGACCGCGGGATGGCACGCGGCGACCTGGTCGGCGTCCGCCTGCGCCGCGGGCCGTGGCTCGTGGCGACGCTGCTCGGCGTGCTGAAGGCGGGCTGCGCGTACGTGCCGCTCGACCCGGCCGCGCCGGCCGCGTCGATCGCCGCGATCGTCGAGGACGCGGGCCTGCGCCTGATCATCGCGGACGAGCCCGGCGCCGACGTCCTCGCCGTCGGGGACGTCGACGAGACGCGGACCTCGTCCCCCGGCGTCGAAGGCGCCGGCACGGACCTCGCCTACGTCATCTACACCTCCGGCTCCACCGGCCGCCCCAAGGGCGTCGAGGTGACCCACCGCAACGTGCTCACGTTGCTGCGCTGGGCCGCGGGCACGTACTCCGACGACGAACTGCGTGGCGTCCTCGGTGCCGCCTCCGTCTGCTTCGACGCCTCCGTCGCCGAGCTGTTCCCGCCGCTGGTGACCGGCGGCTCCGTCGTCCTCGCCGAGAACCTGCTGGCCCTGCCCGGACTCGCGGCCCGCGACGAGGTGACGTTCGTGCAGGGGGTGCCGTCGGTGCTCGCGGTGCTGGCCAGGACCCCGCTGCCGGGCTCGGTGCGGACCGTCGCCATCGCGGGTGAGGCACTGAGCCGGTCCCTGGTCGACCGCCTCTACCGCAACGAGGGCGTCCGCCGCGTCGTCAACTGCTACGGCCCGACCGAGGCGACGGTGAACTGCTCGTGCCACGAGGTCGGCCGCGGCGAACGGGCCGACCCGCCGATCGGCATCCCGTTGCCCGGCGCGGAATTCTCCGTGCGCGACGAGGGCGGCCGGCCGCTCGGCGACGGCGAGGTCGGCGAACTGTGGGTGAGCGGTGCCCTGGTGACGCGCGGCTACCTCGGGCAGCCCGAGCTGACCGCGCGCAAGTACGTCGTCGACGACCACGGCGTCCGGCACTACCGCACCGGCGACCTGGTCCGGCGCGAGCACGGCGTGCACCACTTCGTCGGCCGCGCCGACGACCAGGTCAAGGTGCGCGGGTTCCGCGTCGAGCCCGGGCAGGTGCAGGCGGCGCTGCTCGCGCACCCGGGCGTCGGCAACGCCGTCGTGCTCGCGCCGGCCGACGAGTCCGGGGAACGCCGGCTCGTCGGGTTCGCCGAGCCGGCGGGCGGCCGGCTCACCGAAGCGGAACTGCGCGAGTGGCTGCGGGCGCGGTTGCCGGGCCACCTGGTGCCGTCGCGGATCGCGGTGCTCGACGCGATCCCGCTGGGGACGACCGGAAAGGCCGACCGCGCCGCGCTGGCGGCCTGGGTGTTCGACCGGGACGGCTCCACCGGATACGTCGCCCCGCGCACCGCCACCGAGCATCTCGTGGCCGACGTCGTCGCGGCGGCGTTCGGGCTGCCGGAGATCGGCGTGGACGACCGGTTCACCGACTCCGGCGGGCACTCGCTGGCCGCGGCGAGGGCGGTCGCCCGGCTGCGGGAGACGGCTCACCGCGCGGTGAGCCTGGAAGAGTTCCTGGCCGACGGCACGGTGGCCGCCGTCGCGCGGCGGCTGGACTCGGCCGCGGCGCTCGAACCGGCCGGGGCACCGGCGCACGAACCCGGCCGCGTCACCTACCCGCTGACCAACACGCAACGCGACCTGTGGACCCTCGCCCAGCTCGGCTCGACGGGTACCGCGACGACGGCCGCCTGGCTGCTGCGGTACCACGGCCCGTTCTCCCGGGACGCGCTGCAGGCCGCGGCGGACGCGCTGGTGGTCCGCCACCACGCGTTGCGCGGCACGATCCAGGAGCACGACGGCGAACCGGTGGTCGTCGTGGGGTCCCCGGCGCCGGTGCCGATCGAGGTCCACGACCTGCGCGGACTGGAGAGTCCGCGGACCGGCGAACTGGCCGCCGCGGCCGGGCACGCGTTCGACCTGTCGTCCGAAACGCCGTTGCTGCGCCTCACCGTGCTCCGCCTGTCCGACGACGTGGCGGAGCTGGTGGTCGTCTCCGACCACATCGCCACCGACGGCGCGTCGATCGGCGTGCTCATGGCCGGACTCGCCGGAACCGCTCAGCTCCTCACCCCGGCGACGCAGGTCGGTGACCTCGCGCTGCGCGAACGCGCCCTCGCCGAAACGCACCGGGAAACGTGGGCGCGGTACTGGTCCCGCGAGCTGGCCGGGGCGACCCCGCCGGACGGCCTGTTCGACCGCGTCACCCCCGGCGGGCCTCGGTTCCTCGGGGAACGGATCAGCCGCCCGCTGCCCGAGGAGCTGCGCTCGTCGGTCCGGGCGCTCGCCGAGTCGGCCGGCGTCACGCCGTTCGCGGTGTACCTGTCGGCGCTGGGCGTGCTGGTCGGCGAGCTGGTGCACGGCGCGGACGTGCTGCTCGGGACGGCTGCCGCGCAGCGCGACCGGCCGGAGGTCGAGCACACCGTCGGCCCGCTGGTCGACGTGCTCCCGGTCCGGCTGCGCCTGGCCGATGCCGGGTCGTTCCGCGACCTGCTGCGCGCGGCCATGACGACCACCGCCCGGGCCATCGACCACCGCGGCCCGTCCAGCGGCGAGCTCACCGAGCTGTGGGGCGGCGACCGGGCGGCGGGCAGGCCGCTCACCCCGGTGTCGCTCGCGGTGCAGCCGGCCGGGCTGCCGGTGTCGGCGCACGGGCCGTCGGCCCGCCTCGACCTGCTCGGCGAGCTGCCCACCGGCGGCAGCCACACGCCGCTGACGGTCTTCGTCAACGAGCACGTCGACGGCGGCGAGCTGATCGTCGAGCACGACCCGGCGCTGCTCTCCCCCGCCCGCGCGCGCTGGTTCACCCGGTCGCTGCTGCACGTCCTGCACACGGTGGTGTCCACACCGGACGCTCCACTGTCCGCACTGGAGCTGGTCACCGACGAGGAACAAACCCGGCTCGCGGACTGGGGCACCGGCGCCACCCTGCCCGAGACGGACGCGATCAGTGTGCCGGACGCGGTGCTGCGCAACGCCGAGCTGACTCCGGACGCCGTCGCCGTGTCCACACAGGACGGACAGCTGACCTACGCGGAACTGGTCCGCCGAGCCGATCAGGTCGCCCGCGCCCTGGTCGCCGCGGGCGTCTGCGGGGGCGACGCGGTCGGCGTGTGCCTGCCGCGTGACGAACTCCTGCCCGCCACCCTGCTGGGGGTGTGGCGGGCAGGGGCCTGCTACCTGCCGCTCGACCTGGACCAGCCGGTGCGGCGGCTGGTCCAGGTCGCCACCGAGGCGGGCGTCCGGGTCGTGCTCACCCGAGGTGACGCGCGAGACGTGGCGAAGGAGGTCACCCAGGCAGTGCCGGGCACGGTCTTCGTCGACGCCGACGACCAAGCCGCCGGTCCCGCCGACCTGACGGTGCCGAGCGGCGACGCCCTCGCGTATGTGCTGTACACGTCGGGTTCTACGGGACGGCCGAAGGGCGTCGAGGTCACCCATGCGAACCTGCACGCGTTCGTCCGGTCCCGGAGCCTCCGTCCCGGCATGAAGCCCGACGACGCGATGGCGGCGATCGCCCCCCTCGCCTTCGACGTGTCCGTCGAGGAACTGTGGTGGCCGCTCGCCACCGGCGCCCGCTGCGTGGTCGCCGGCCGCGACACCGCCATCGACGGCCACCGGCTCGCGCAGTGGCTCGCCGACACGGGAGTCACCGTCGTCGACCTGACCCCGACCAGCCTGCGGATGCTCCTGTCCGCCGGCTGGACCGGCGATCCCGCCCTGCGGCTGCTGCTCGGCGGCGAAGTGCTCGACCCGGAACTGGCCGCCCACGCGCTCCCGCTGGTCGGCGAGCTGTGGAACGGTTACGGGCCCACGGAAACGACGGTCGCCGCGACCGCGCACCACGTCACCCCCGCCGACACCACCCGCGTCCCCCTCGGCGGGCCCACCCCGGGCGCCCGCCTCGCCGTGCGGGACGCCGCGGGCCGCCTGGCGCCGCCCGGGGCGATCGGCGAGCTGTGGATCGGCGGCTCCGGAGTCGCCCGCGGCTACCGCGGCCGGCCCGAGCTGACCGCGGCCGCGTTCACCGGCGAAGGCTGGTACCGCACCGGCGATCTCGTCCGGTGGCGGCCGGACGGCACCCTCGAGTTCCTCGGCCGCGCCGACGACCAGGTCAAGGTCCGCGGCAACCGGTTCGAACTCGGCGAAGTGGAGTCCGTGCTGCGGACGCTGTCCGAAGTGGACGACGCCGCGGTGACCGTCGTCGCGGACGGCGTCGACGCCCACCTCGCCGGCTACCTGACGCCCGCCACGGCCGACCCGGTGGCCGCCGAACGCGAGCTGCGACGGCGGCTGCCCGGCTACATGGTGCCCAGCCGGTGGGCCACGCTGGACTTCCTTCCGGTGCTGCCCAACGGAAAGCTCGACCGGCGCGCGCTCGCGCCGGTCGAGGCACCCGCCCCGGCTCCGGCCGCGCCGCTGTCCCCGGCCCAGGCGATCGTCGCCGGAGTCTGGCGCTCCTGCCTGGACGTCGACGGGATCGGCCCGGACAGCGACTTCTTCGCCCTCGGCGGCCGGTCGCTGGCGGCGACGCGGGTGGTCGGCCTGCTGCACGAGCGGCTGGGCCGCCGGATCACCGTGCGGACCCTGTTCGACCACCCGGTGCTCGCCGACTTCACCGCCCAGCTGGGCGAACTGACCACCCCGCCCGAGGGGCCGATCGAGGAGCTGGTCGCGGCGACCTGGGCGGACGTGCTCGGCCGCGCCCGCGTCGGCGCGCTGGACGACTTCCACGCCCTCGGCGGAAATCCCGGGCACGCGACCGAGGTCGCCGGCCGCCTCGGCGACGCGCTCGGCTTCCCGATCCCGGCGGGCTCCGTCCTCGACCGGCCGGTGCTGCGCGAGTTCGCGGCGGATCTGGAACACCTCGCCATGACGGCGCTCGACGCCGTCCCGACCGGAGGCACGGCGTGACCGAGTCTGTCCTCACCCCCGCCCAGCGCGTGCGGGAACTCCTGGAAAGCCGGGCCGCCGCGGCCCTGCGCACCACGGCATCGGGCCCCGCAAAACTCTCCTCCGCGCAGGCGCGGCTGTGGTTCCTCTCCCGGTTCGAACCCACCGGGCACGCGTACAACATCCCGGTCGCGCTGGAGCTGACCGGGCCGGTCGATGCGGCCGCGCTGCTCGCCGCGGTGCGCGACGTCGCGGACCGGCACACCATCCTGCGCAGCGTGTACCAGGAGGCCGACGGCGAACCCCGCGCCTGCCCCCAGCCGGCCACCGACGTCCCGGTGTCCACTGTGGACGTCGATGCCCGCGGCCTCGACGCCGCGCTCGACGCCGAAGCCGATCGGCCCTTCGCACTGGCCGACGAGCCGCCCATGCGGGCCACGCTGTTCCGGGTGTCCGCCGACCGGCACGTCCTGGCGCTCACGTTCCACCACATCGCGATGGACGCGCCGTCGACCACCGTGGTGCTCGACGACCTGGCCGCCTGCTACGCGGCGAAGCTCGGCCTGCGCCCCGAGCCCGAGCCGCCGGCCCGGCAGTACGCCGAGGTGGCCTCGGCCCGTTCCGGCGACGAGGACCTCGACTGGTGGTGCGAGCGGCTGGCCGGCCTGGCGCCGCTGCTGGAGCTGCCGACCGACCGGCCCCGCCCGGTCGTGGCCGCCGACGACGGCGCCGAGGTCTCGGTCGAGGTCTCCCCCGCGCTGACGGCGCGGCTGGCGGAGATCGGCCGGGCGACCGGCTGCACGCCCTTCGTGGTGCTGCTGGCCTGCTGGCAGGCGCTGCTCGCCCGGCTGGCGGGCAGTGCCGACGTCGCCGTGGGCGTCCCCGGGTCCGGGCGTGGACCGGACGCCGACCGCGTCGTCGGCTGCTTCGTCGACACGCTCGTGCTGCGCACCGACCTCTCCGGCGTCACCACCGGACGCACCCTGCTCGCCGCCGCCCGGGAGACCGTGCTCGACGCGTTCGCGCACCCGGACGTGGCCTTCGAGCGGATCGTGGAACGCGTCGCGCCCAAGCGGAGCCTCGGCGCTTCGCCGGTGTTCCAGGTCATGTTGAACGTCCTCGACGACCCGCCGGGCGAGCCCGAGCTGCCCGGCCTCGGCGTGCGGGTCCGGCCGACGCCGGTCCGCGGCGTCAAGTTCGACCTGAGTCTCGCACTGTCCCGAGTGGACGGTGGCTACCGCGGCGGGCTGGCGTTCCGCACCGACCTGTTCGACCCCGGCACGGCCGAGCGGCTCGCCCGCTGGTTCGTGGCGCTGCTCGACGGCGTCACCGCCGACCTCGACCGGCCGGTGTCCGAAGTGCCCCTCGAAGCGGTGACCGGGCCGGTGCTGGCCGGCCCGGAGCCGGACAGCACCGAGCCCGTCCCGGTACCCGTGCTCATCGAGCGGACCGCCGACCGGTGCCCGGACGCGGTCGCCGTCGTCGGCTCGACCGGCGCGCTGACCTACCGGGAGCTCGACGAGCGTGCCAACCAGCTGGCGCACCGGCTGCGGTCGCTGGGCGTGGCCGCCGACGAGCCGGTCGGGATCCTGCTGGAGCAAGGCACCGACGTCGCCTGCGCCGTGCTGGGCATCATGAAGGCGGGCGGGGCGTACCTGCCGATGGACACCACCTACCCGCCGGCGCGGGTGGCCGCCATCCTCGGCACGGCGAAGGCGCGCATCCTGCTCGCCGAACCGGGCCTGGCCGTCGACGTCCCGGGCGGCACCGTGCTGACCGTCGACGACGCCGTCGCGGGGCAGCCCCGCACCCGCCCGGACGTCGCCATCGAAGGCCACCACCTGATCCACGTGATCTTCACGTCGGGCTCGACGGGCGCGCCGAAGGGCGTCGCGGTCGAACACCGCAACGTCGCGCACTACCTGGCCGGGATGCTGCCCCGGCTCGGCGACGTCACGGGTGCCTCGTTCGCCGTCGTCTCCACCCCGGCCGCCGACTTCGGCCTGACCTGCGTGTACGGCGCGCTGACCACCGGCGGCACGGTGCACCTGGTCGAGCGCGACACGGCGATGGACCCCGAGGCGTTCGCCGCCTACGTCGCCGGGCACCCGGTCGACGTGCTCAAGTGCGTCCCCAGCCACCTCGAACTCCTGGCGCGGCACGGTGATCTCGCGGCGGTGCTGCCCCGGCGCCTGCTCATCCTGGCCGGGGAGGCGTGTCCGTGGCCGCTCGTCGAGCGCGTCGAATCGGCGCGTCCCGGGCTGCGGGTGCAGAGCCACTACGGGCACACCGAAAGCACGATGATCTCGATGACCTGCGACGTGGCCACCATCCCCGGCCACGAGCGGGCCGGGTACGTGCCGCTCGGGACGCCGCTGCCCGGCGTGGTCGGCCACCTGGTCGACCACGCCGGCGCAGTCGTGCCGGCGGGTGTGCCCGGCGAGCTGCTCATCGGTGGGCCGCAGATCACCCGCGGCTACCTCGGCGACGACGCGCAGACCGCCGCCCGGTTCCGGCCGGACCCGCTCGGCACCGGCGTGCGCTGCTTCCGCAGCGGTGACCTGCTGCGCGTGCGGGCCGACGGGACCGTGCAGTTCCGCGGCCGGGCCGACGACCAGGTGAAGGTGCGCGGCCACCGCGTCGAGCTCGGCGAGGTCACCGCGGCCCTGCGTGCTGTCGCCGGCGTGGCGGAGGCCGTGGCGCTGCCGGTCGGCGACGGCCTCGACCGGCGGCTCGCCGCCTGGCTGGTGGCGGCGCCCGGCACCGAGCTCGACGTCGCCGCCGTGCGCCGGACGCTGCGTGACCGGCTGCCCGACTACCTCGTACCGACGTCGCTGACGGTCCTGGAGCGCCTGCCGCTCAACGCCAACGGCAAGATCGACCGGGCCGCGCTCCCGGACGCGGCCGCCCCGGCGCCCGCGGTGCGGCGGCCGGTCGCCACGCCGGCGGAGCGGCTCGTGGCCCGGATCTGGGCCGACGTCCTGGGCACCTCGGAAGTCGGTGCCGACGACGACTTCTTCGCCGTGGGCGGCCAGTCCTTCGCCGCGGTGCGCGTGGCCGGGCGGCTGGCCGAGGCTCTGCGCCGCGACGTCGCCGTCCGGACCGTGTTCGAGTACCCGGTGCTGGCGGACCTCGCCGCCGCGCTGGAGTCCGGTTCCGGCGGTGCGTTCGGCGGCGCGCCCATCCCCGTGCGCCCCGACCCGGAAGCGCCCGCGCCGCTGTCGTCGGCCCAGGCCCGGCTGTGGTTCCTGGACCTCCTGGAGCCCGGCCCGGCCTACAACCGGGGCATGGTGCTGCGCCTGCGTGGCCCCCTGGACCCGGCGGCGATGGCGCGGGCGGTCCGGGAAGTCGCCGCCCGGCACGTGGTCCTGCGCAGTGTGATCGAAGAGCGCGACGGCACGCCGACGGCCGTACCGCTGGATTCCGTTCCGGTGTCCATAGTGGACGCATCAGATGCCGAGCCCTGGATGTCCGAAGTGGACCGTCCGTTCGCTCTCGATCGCGAACCTCCGTTCCGGGCCAAGCTGTTCCGCGTCGCCCTTGACGACCACGTCCTCGCGATCACCGTCCACCACATCGCCACCGACAACTGGTCGCGGCGCATCATCGGCGCCGAGCTGGCCGCCGCCTACGCGGGCCGGACGCTGACACCGGCTCTCGTCCAGTACGCGGACTACGCCGCGTGGATAGCCGGCCGCCGACGTACCGAAGACCTCGACTGGTGGTGCGACCGCCTGGCCGGGCTGCCCCCGCTGCTGCCCCTGCCGACCGACCGGCCCCGGCCGCCGGTGGCCGACTGGTCCGGCGGCCACCTGCGGTACACCCTCGACGCCGAGCTCACCGCCACGATCCGGCGCGTCGCCGGCGAGGTGGGCGCGACTCCGTTCATGGTCGTCCTCACCTGCTGGCAGGTGCTGCTGGGCCGGCTCGCAGGCACGGACGACGTCGCCGTCGGCGTGCCGGAGTCCGGCCGCCACCACCCGGACGTCGAGTCGACCGTCGGGTGTTTCGTCAACACCCTCGTGCTGCGCACCGACCTCGCCGGCGAGCCGACCGTCCGGGAGCTGCTCACCCGCGTCCGCGAGACCGTGCTCGGCGCGTTCGCCCACGCCGAAACCCCGCTGGAGCAGATCATCGAGCGGTTGCGGCCGGACCGCACGATGTCCGCGACACCGCTGTTCCAGGTGCTGCTCAACGTCCTCGACGAGCCCGCACCCGAGCCCGAGATCCCGGGACTCGAGGTCACGACGCTCGGCGCCACGACCGAACGCGTGAAGTTCGACCTCAGCATGGTCCTGGTCAACGAAGGCGACACCTACCTCGGCGAACTCGCCTACCGGACCGACCTGTTCGACGCCTCCACCGCCGAGCGCATCGTGGCGAACTTCCGGCAGCTGCTCGACGACCTGCTGTCCGATGTGGACGCCACGGTCACCGTCACCGGGACGGCGCGGGCCGCGATTCCCGCCGCGACGAAGAAGGGCGGCGGCGCCCTGGCCACGCCGACCGAACAGCGGGTGGCTTCGGCGTGGGCGCAGGTGCTCGACGTGCCCGCGGTCGGCGCCGACGACGATTTCTTCGCCCTGGGCGGGCATTCGTTCACCGCGGTCCGCGCGGTGCGGCTGATCGACGAGCGGCTGCGGGTCATCGACCTCTTCCTGCACCCGACCGTGCGGGACCTGGCCGCCTACCTCGACGGAGGCGAGGAAACCGGCGGCATGCTGCACCGGTTGTCCTCCGCGCGCACCGGGACGCCGGAGGTGACGCTGGTCTGCGTGCCGTACGGCGGTGCCTCGGCCGCGGTGTTCCAGCCGCTGGCCGACGAGCTGGCCGGCTCCGCGATCGACGTCCGGGCCGTCGAGCTGCCCGGCCACGACGTCGCCCGGCCGGACGAGGAGTTCCGCACGGTCGACGAGATCGTGGCGCTGCTGGCCGAGGAGATCGGCCGGACCGTCACCGGGCCGGTCGCGCTGTACGGGCACTGCGTCGGCTCCGCGGTGGCCACCGCGCTGGCGGCGCGGCTCGAAGCCGACGGCCGGCCGGTCGCGGGTGTGGTCGTGGCGGGCAGCTTCCCCGCGGCGCGCCTGCCGGGCCGCCTGTCGGCGTGGCTGCAGCGCCGGTTCCCACGCGAGCGCTGGGTGTCCGACCGGCTGTACCGGGACACCCTGCGCGCCGGCGGCGGCCTGCTCGACGACATGGACGAGCAAGCGAGCACGGCCATGCTGCGCGGCCTGCGGCACGACGCCGAACAAGCCCAGGCGTGGTTCGGCCGCGAACTCGGCAGCGAGGCCCGGCTCTCCGCGCCGATCCTCTGCGTCGTCGGGTCGAGCGACCCGGCCACCGAGCTGTACCAGGAGCGCCACCGGGAATGGGGCGCGTTCGCCGACCGCGTCGAGCTGGCCGTGCTCCCCCAGGCGGGGCACTACTTCCTGCGCCACCAGGCGGCCGAGGTCGCCGAGGTGCTCAGAACGCGGCTCGCCCGCTGGGCCGCCGGAGACCTGCCGACCCCGGTGACCGACGTCCCGGTGGCCGCGAAGCGGGGCCTGCGCGCCTTCTACACCGTGGCCGGCGGGCAGGCCGTCTCCATGATCGGCAACGAGCTGAGCTCGTTCGCCCTGGGCGTCTGGGCCTACCAGCGCAGCGGCCGGATCATCGACCTCGCACTGGTCGTCCTGCTCGCCCGGGTCCCGGCCATGCTGCTGACGCCGGTGGGCGGCGCGCTCGCCGACCGCGTCGACCGCAGGCGCGTCATGCTGGCCTGCGACCTGGCGAGCGGGGCGGCGATGGCCGCGCTCGCCGTCCTCATCGCCGTGGGACGGCTGGACCTCGGGTCCGTGTGCGCGATCGTCGGGGTCACTTCGGTGGCGTCGGCGTTCCACCGGCCCGCCTACCTCGCCGCGATCGCCCAGCTGGTGCCGAAACCGTATCTGCCGCAGGCCAACGCGCTGGCCGACATCGGCGTCGGGCTCGGCACCGTCCTGGGGCCGGTCCTGGGCGGGTTGCTCATGGGGTTGTCCGGGCTGACGTCGGTCGTCGTGGTCGACGTCGCCACGTTCGCCGTCGGCGTCGGCACCCTGCTGGCCGTGCGGTTCCCGAACCGGCTGTTCTTCACCCGGCACGAGCCGTTCGGCAAGGCGCTCACCGGCGGCCTGCTCTTCGTGCTGCGCCGCAAGCCGCTGCTGGCGATGGTCGGCTACTTCGCCGTCGTCAACTACTTCACCGCGCTGATGTGGGTCGTGATCACTCCGCTGGTGCTGTCGATCGGGTCGCCGGGCGAGCTCGGGTTCGTCAGCGCCGCCGGCGGGATCGGCGCCGCCGTCGGTGCGGTGGTCGTGATCTGCTGGGGCGGGACGAAACGTCGCGCCACCGGCATGATCGCCTTCGTCATCGGCTCCGGGCTCGGCGTGCTCCTGATGGGCGCGTGGCCGTCGGCGGTGGTCATCGCCGTGGGCCTGTTCGTCCGCCTGGCCTGCATGAGCATCGGCAACGCGCACTGGCTGTCGATCATCCAGACGAAGGTCGGCCAGCACCTGCAGGGCCGGGTGCTCGCCATCAACGTGATGCTGGCGACGGCGATGTCCCCGCTCGGCTTCCTCACCGCGGGCGCGCTGTCGGACTCGCTCGGCCCGTTCGCGCGCGGGTTCGCCGCGCTGGATCCGGTCACCGCCAACGACGCCCACGCCGGCGTCGCCGCGCTGATGGTGTTCTCCGGCATCGTCCTGGTCGTCTGGGGCGTGCTCGGCCTGCGCTACCGGCGGCTGCGCCACATCGACGACCTGCTGCCGGACGCCGCACCACCGGCCGAGATCGACGCCGACCTCGACCGGGTGCAGGCGCTCGCCGACCGGAACCTGGCGCGGTGACGCGGATGTCACCGGTGACCGAAGCGGACATCGCCGGGGCCGCGGCGCTGATCGGGCCTTCGCTGCGCCACACTCCCCTGGCGGGGCCGGTCGACGGCCTGTGGATCAAGCCGGAGAACCGGCAGCGGACCGGGTCGTTCAAGGTCCGCGGCGCGCTCAACGCGGTCGCCCGGCTCGGTGGCGTGCGGCACGTCCTCGCCCAGTCGTCGGGCAACCACGGGCGGGCGGTGGCCTACGCCGCGGCCCGCTACGGCCTGCGTGCCACCGTGGTGCTCCCCGACACCGCGCCCGCGTTGAAGGTCG
>Ga0070668_100000541_pt1 | contig 25227 bp, 25 predicted proteins | sample KBSS43metaG_FD_64661 | JGI IMG/M metagenome (GOLD analysis project Ga0070668, IMG submission 64661) | Switchgrass rhizosphere microbial communities from Kellogg Biological Station, Michigan, USA - KBS S4-3 metaG | ecosystem: Host-associated > Plants > Roots > Rhizosphere > Soil ...
GTGACCAAGCTGATGAAACCTTCCGCCGTCTGTGTCGTTGTGGCCGATCGGGCCGCGCGACAGCAGGCCGGCGCCGGGCGAACGGCGGTCCGTCAGCAGCGGTCATGAGCGCGGCGTTCCTGGCCGGCGTCGTCGCCGGCTATGGCGTCGCCGTGCCCGTCGGCGCCATCGGGGCGCTGATCGCCGGGCTCAGTGCGCGCACCTCGCTGCGGGTCGGTGCGGCCGCCGGCATGGGTGCGGCCACCGCCGACGGGATCTATGCGTTGCTCGCCGTGGCCGGCGGGGCGGCGATCGCCGGGCTGATCGCGCCGATCGCCACGCCGCTGCGCTGGGTTGCGGCCGCGGTCCTGCTCGGGCTTGCCGCGATGACCGCGTGGGGAGCGTTGCGCAAGGCGGGCTCGGCCGCCCGGCCGGAGCGGCCCACCACGCCGCTGCGCGCCTATCTCGGCATCCTCGGCCTCACCCTGCTGAACCCGGCGACCGTCGTCTATTTCGCCGCCCTGGTGCTCGGCCGCGGTGGCGAGGGCGGCGGGTTCTGGTTCGTGCTGGGCGCCTTCCTCGCCTCGGCGAGCTGGCAGCTGCTGATCGCCGGCGGCGGCTCGCTGGTGGGCCGGCTGTTGACCGGCGAGCGGGGCCGCCTCATCACGGCCCTGGTGTCCAGCGCGGTGATCGCGATCCTGGCGATCACGCTGCTCTGACGTCATGTCGGCGTGGCCTGGAGGGTGGTCCGCCACCGGGCGCCGCGCGGCGGTCAGGGCGGCGACGGCGGTGAGCGCGGCGGTCAGGGCGGCGACGGCGGCCAGCGCGGCGAGCGCGACCCCGGCCATCCAGGTGGTGGGTCGTAGACCTGCACCTGTTCGGTGACCACGGCGGCGAGCGCGGCCGTGGTCACCAAGGTGGTCACCATGACGAGCCGGGCGCGGCGCGGCCGGCGCGCGTCGACCCGCACGCCGAGCAGCAGGGCGGTGGGCAGCCGGCGGGACACTCGGATGCGCCATCCTCGGCGGCGCGGTGGTGTCGGCGTGTCGGCCAGCGCGTCGGTGGTGGCGGCGCGGATCACCTGGCCCAAGGTCGCGGTGACGGCGATGAGCGCTGGGCGGAGCCGGGTGCGGCAGCGGTCACAGGTGCTTGGCGGCCTCGCGGACCGACAGCGGAGACAGCCGGTCGCCATGGCCGGCGAGGAAATCCCGCACCGCCGCCGGGTCGGTGCGGGCGTAATGTCGCAGCGCCCAGCCGATCGCCTTGCGGACGAAGAAGTCGCGGTGGCCGGCCTGCCGGGCGCAGTAGCCGAACAGCCTCTCGGTGTCCGTCGCCTCGCCGTAGTGCAGCTGGAACAGGATCGCCGTGCGGACCAGCCACATGTTTTCGTCGGCGGACCACTCGTCCATCCGCGCCACCAGCGCCGGGTGCCGCCGGACCAGACCGCCGACCAGCCGGGTGGCCAACGTGTCGACCGTGTCCCACCAGGACTTCGTGGTGATCAGGGTGTGCACGACGGGCAGCAGGCCGGGGCCCGCGACGGCGGCGTGCTTGCGCAGGTAGTCGCAGGCGACATAGTGATACTCCCGTTCGGCGCGCTGCCAGGCGGCGGTGGCGAAGTCGCGCAGGTCGGCCTCGGCCGGCTTGGGCAGGCCGGCCAGCACGGCTCGCTCGACCGCGCGCAGGGTGGGCGCCGGCAGGCCGAAGAACGGGAACTGGTCGCGCATGTATGCGGCCATGCTCACCGCGCGTGCCGGGTCGGCGGCCGCCGGTAGGCGCTCGTCGAGACGCTCCAGCAGGGAAGCCGACAGCTCTGTCACAGCGCGCATCATGCCACCGTAGGCTGACAAAAATGGGCGAGCGTGCGGCCGCGGGCGGCGGGAAATGGGTGGATGTCGCGCCCGAGCGGCTGCCCCGGTGGCTGGCCAACTTCGCGAGCAGGCACGGTCCGTACACGGAAGAGGGTTTGACCTTGACCGCGGCGGACGGTGCCTCGGCGGAGTGGGTGCCGCCGCCGGGCGTGCCGGCGGTGGCGACGCTGGCGGAACTCATCCGCGAAGCGCAGGCGCCCCGCCGGCTGGGTTTGCTGCTGGCCCGCAAGGGCGCCGTCGCGGTGGGCATCGCGGACGGCGCCGAGCTGCTCACCTCCAAGGTGGACACGCACTACGTGCAGGGACGCACGGCGGCGGGTGGGTGGTCGCAGCAGCGCTTCGCGCGCCGCCGGGACAACCAGGCAAAGGCGGCTGCTGCCGACGGCGCCGGCATCGTGGGGCGTCTGCTGCTTCCCGAGGTACGGAATTTGCGCGCGCTCGTCACCGGCGGTGATCGCGCCGCGGTCGACGCGATCCTGGCCGCCCCGCAACTGGCCCCGGTGGCCGCGCTGCGCGCCGACCGGCTGCTGGACGTGCCCGAGCCCCGGCACGCCGTGCTCGTGTCCGCGGTGGCCGGCGCGCGTGCGGTCTCCGTACTGGTGCGAGAGCCTGCCTAGACCCGCCTACAGCGAGCCGGCGGCGAAGGTGTCGCAGCTCGTCGGGTTGCCCGAGTTGTAGCCCTGACTGAACCACTTCTGCCGTTGCGCGGCGGTGCCGTGCGTGAATTCGGCGGGATTGACCGGGTTGCCGCTGCGCTCCTGCAGTTCGTCGTCGCCGATCTTGCCGGCGGTGTCGATGCCCTCCTGGACGTCCTGCGCGGTGAGGCTCTTGAAGATCCGCTGGCCGTTCGCGTCGGTGGTGTCGCTGGCGGCCTTGGCCCAGGCCCCGGCGTAGCAGTCGGCCTGGAGTTCGAGCCGGACCGAGAGCTGGTTCTTCTCCTTGTTTGACGCGCCCTGCTGGGCCCGGCGCATCTTGGCCTCGGTGCCGATCAGGTCCTGCATGTGGTGGCCGTATTCGTGGGCGAGCACGTACGGCTGGGCGAACTCGCCCGGCGCGCCGAGCTGCTTGGCGAGCACCCGGTAGAAGGTCAGGTCGATGTACACCTTGTCGTCGGCGGGGCAGTAGAACGGCCCGACCCCGGAGTCCGCGGCGCCGCAGCCGGTGCTCACCTGGTTGGAGAAGATGACCGTGGTGGCCTTCTGGTAGGGCCGGCCGAAGTACTCGGGGGAGGCCTTCTCCCAGTACGCCTGGATGGAGTTGACGAAGAGCACGTTGCGGCATACCAGCTTCTCGGTGGCCTGCGACTTGTCGGCGCATTCCTGCTGGATGTCCTTGTTGTCGCCGGACCCGGAGTCATCGCCGCTCAGGGTGTTCACCCCGAAGTAACCGCCGACGACCAGCAGGATGACGGTGATGATGGTGCCGACCAGGCCGCCTCCGCCGATCGGGAGGCCGCCGAGGCCGCCACCACCGCCGGATCCCCGTCGGTCCTCGACCTGGCTGGTATCGATGTCGGCGTTCTCGTTGAGTTCCATCTCATCCTCGCTCGACGATGCGGCGCGTGTGTCCCGCGTGTACCCGGTGATCTTGCTAGCTAATCGGGTGGGAGGTCCAGCCGGGTGCCCGGTACTATGGCGGGGTGCTGCTCTGCGAAGGCTGACCTGCCCCGCGCCGACCGTTGACTTCCGATGGCCGGCGCTTTCGTGTGCCCGGAGTCAGCCTTCCCTCCCGAGAGCGAGCTAGCGAAATGATCACCGCCACCGGACTCGAACTGCGTGCCGGCTCCCGCATCCTGCTGTCCCCGGTCACCCTGCGGGTGCAACCCGGCGACCGGATCGGCCTGGTCGGCCGCAACGGCGCCGGCAAGACCACGACGCTCAAGGTGCTGGCCGGCGAGGGCCTGCCGTACGCGGGGGCGGTGGATCGCACCAGCGAGATCGGCTACCTGCCGCAGGACCCGCGGACCGGCGACCTGAACGTGACCGGCCGCGACCGGGTGCTGTCGGCCCGCGGGCTCGACGCGATCCTCGCCGAGATGCAGAAGCTCGAGATCGAGCTGGAGGAGAGCGCCGACGAGCGGCTGGTCCGCCGGTACGGGCTGCTGGAGGACCAGTTCGCCGCGCTCGGCGGGTATGCGGCCGAGGCCGAGGCCGCCCGGATCTGCGCCAACCTGGGCCTGCCCGACCGGGCGCTGGCCCAGACCATCGGCACGCTCTCCGGCGGTCAGCGCCGCCGGATCGAGCTGGCCCGCATCCTGTTCGCCAACTCGGGCCAGGAGGGCAAGGGCATCCTGCTGCTGGACGAGCCGACCAACCACCTCGACCAGGACTCGATCACCTGGCTGCGCGGCTACATGGCGCAGCACAAGGGTGGTCTCGTGGTGATCAGCCACGACGTCGAGCTGCTCGACGCCGCGGTCAACAAGGTGTGGTATCTCGACGCCAACCGCTCGGTGGTCGACATCTACAACGTCGGCTGGAAGAAATACCTGGAGCAGCGGGAGACCGACGAGCGCCGGCGCCGCCGGGAGCGGGCGAACGCGGAGAAGAAGGCCGGTGCCCTGATGGCACAGGCCGACAAGATGCGGGCCAAGGCCACCAAGACGGTGGCCGCGCAGAACATGGCCCGGCGCGCCGAGAAGCTGCTCGGCGGCCTGGAGGAGGTGCGCGCCTCGGACAAGGTGGCCAAGGTGCGCTTCCCGAGCCCGGCCCCGTGCGGCAAGACACCGCTGACGGCGACCGGCCTGTCGAAGTCGTACGGGTCCCTGGAGATCTTCACCGACGTGGACGTGGCCGTGGATCGAGGTTCCCGGGTCGCCATCCTGGGCCTCAACGGCGCCGGCAAGACCACCCTGCTGCGCATCCTCGGCGGCCTGCTCTCGCCGGACACCGGCGAGGTGCGGCCCGGTCACGGGCTGCGGCTGGGCTACTACGCCCAGGAGCACGAGACGCTCGACGTGGACCGGACGATCCTCGAGCACATGCGCAGCGCCGCCGCCGAGCAGACCGACACCGAGCTGCGGAAGATCCTCGGCGCGTTCCTCTTCTCCGGCGACGACGTCGACAAGCCGGCCGGCGTGCTGTCCGGCGGCGAGAAGACCCGGCTCGCGCTGGCCACCCTGGTCTGCTCGGGCGCCAACGTGCTGCTGCTGGACGAGCCGACGAACAACCTCGACCCGATCAGCCGGGAGCAGGTGCTGGACGCGATCGCCAACTACCCGGGCGCCATCGTGCTGGTCACCCACGACGCCGGGGCGGTGCAGGCGCTCAAGCCCGATCGGGCGATTCTGCTGCCGGACGGCGACGAGGACGCCTGGAGCGATGATCTCCTGGAGCTGGTCGAGCTGGCTTGATCGCCGCTTGTCAACGGGTGCCCGCACAGCCTGTGCGACGTTCGGGCGTTTGTGCGCAAGCCGGAGGTTGATCCGGTCGCCGGAAATCTGGCACACCGCCGTCGATGGCAGTCCGTGTGCACTCCATCGACCGTGCGTCATGTCCCGCGGGGGTGTCCCCTCGATCGAGTGTTTCCGCAGGTGATCGATGGTCTTGGGGCGGGGGTACGGGTCGCCCGCGCGGGCGTTGAGCACGCCCGCAGCCTAACGTCAGTTAAGTGTCTGACATTGATGCCCGTGGTCACCGTCAAGTTCCTGACAGTGATAAATGGGCACGTTGGCTAAGCCTGGATACCTAGCGCATGATCGTTCGAGGCGGTCTAATAGGTGGGACCGTATCGAACCGCACAGTCTGGGACGTGAGGATTCAACATGGCAGCCACGGGCACAGCCACCAGCACTGAGAAGGGTCGCCGAATCGTCGGCAGCGAGCGCCAGTCGCTGGCGAAGGATCTGGTCAAGCGTTACACCTCCGGGGAGAGCATTCGCGCACTTGCGGCGTCGACCGGACGGTCCTACGGATTCGTGCACCGCGTGCTCACCGAGTCGGGTGTACAACTCCGCCAGCGGGGCGGCGCTCGTCGGCGCAAGAAGGCGTGACAGCCGTCGGCACCGCATCCGTAGCCGGCACCGGGGCCGATGAGGCGGGGGTTCGCTACGACCTGGACGGGCCGGTCGCAACGGTGACGTTGTGCCGGCCCGAGGTGCTCAATGCACAGACACCGGCGATGTGGGAGGAGCTCACGAATATATCCCGGAAAATACCGGGAGACGTACGAGTTGTCATTGTCCGAGGTGCCGGGCGCGCCTTTTCGGCAGGCCTGGATCTGTCGGCCGTGCGCGGCGAAGGCGATTCTTCACTAGCCCGGCTGGCACAGTTGTCCCCCGACGAGTCGGCCGATCGGATTGCCGGCTTCCAGTCGGCGTTCACATGGTTGCGTAACCCGTCCATCGTGACGATCGCCGCCGTGCACGGGCACGCGATCGGCGCCGGTTTCCAGCTCGCGCTCAACTGCGACCTGCGGGTGCTCGCCGACGACGCCCGGTTCTCGATGGCCGAGGTGACCCTCGGCCTGGTACCCGACCTCGGCGGTACCAAGCGGCTCACCGAGCTGGTCGGGCCCTCCCGGGCGCTGGAGATCTGCGTGACCGGCCGGCGGATCACCGCCGAGGAAGCGGACCGGATCGGGCTGGCCACCGCGGTGGTGCCCGCCGCCGAGTTGGAGGGTGCGGTGCACGATCTCGCCGCCGCGGTGCTCGCCGCGGACGCGGGCGCGGTCGCCGAGATCAAGGCGTTGCTCGCCGGGGCCGGCCAGCGGTCCTACCCGGAGCAGGACCGGGCCGAGCGCGAGGCGCAGACCCGCCGGGTGCGGGATCTGCTGGGGACCGGTGAGTAAGGACCGGTCCGGAATACCCTCCTGACTCCCAAAGTTGTCGTACCCGCCGGGCACACTTGTGCCCTGTCGTCGACAACGCCCGGGGAGGTGACCGGATGAGCATGTCCAGCTGGAGCATGCTGCGGTCGATCGAGAATGCCGACCGGGTCTCCGCGCACAGCCTGCAGCGCGGCACGACCCGGCGGATTCTGCACTACGCGCGGCCCTACCGGTGGGACATCGCGGTGTTCCTGATCACCGTGGTGCTCAGCGCCGCGATCGGGGTGGGCACCCCACTGCTCGCCGGCGACGTGGTCAACGCGATCACCGGCGGCGGGTCCGGCGCCGCGTCGCTGGTCGTTCGGCTCGCGCTGGCGATCGGCGGGCTGGCGGTGGCCGACGCCTTCCTCTCCCTCGCCCAGCGGTGGTATTCGGCGCGCATCGGCGAGGGCATCATCCTCGACCTGCGCACCCGGGTCTACGACCACGTCCAGCGCATGCCGCTGCAGTTCTTCACCCGGACCCAGACCGGCGCGCTGGTCAGCCGGCTCAACAACGACGTGGTCGGGGCGCAGCGGGCGTTCACCTCCACCCTCTCCGGCGTGGTCAGCAACATCATCCAGCTGGTCCTCACCGCGGTGGTGATGTTCAGCCTGTCCTGGCAGATCACCGCCCTGTCGCTGGTCATGCTGCCGGTGTTCATCATCCCGGCGCGCCGGGTCGGCAAGCGGCTCGCCGAGATCACCCGCGAGTCCTACAACCTCGACGCCAAGATGAACGCGACGATGACCGAGCGCTTCAACGTCTCCGGGGCGTTGCTGGTCAAGCTGTTCGGCCGGCCCGACGCGGAGGCGGCGCGGTTCGGCGAGCGCGCCGAGCGGGTCCGCGACATCGGTGTCCAGCAGGCGATGTATTCACGCACGTTCTTCGTGGCGATGCTGCTCGTCGCCTCGCTCGCGCAGGCACTGACCTATGGTCTGGGCGGCTGGCTCGCGGTCACCGGCAGCGTCACCGCCGGCACGGTGGTCACGCTCGCGCTGCTCCTCACCCGGCTCTACGGCCCGTTGACCGCGCTCAGCAACGTGCGGGTCGACGTGATGAGCGCGCTGGTGTCGTTCGACCGGGTGTTCGAGGTGCTCGACCTGCGACCCGGCATCGAGGAGAAGCCTGACGCGGTCGCCCTCGCGCCCGGCGCGGGCCGCGTCGAGTTCCGCGACGTGCATTTCCGCTACCCGAGCGCCGGCGAGGTCTCGCTGGCCACCCTCGAGGATGTCGCCGCCCTCGACCGCACGGAGAACGCGCCGGTCCTCAAGGGCGTCGACTTCACCGTCGAGCCGGGCCAGATGGTCGCCCTGGTGGGCCCGTCCGGCGCCGGCAAGTCGACCACGTCGATGCTGGTGTCCCGGGTCTACGACGTCACCGAGGGCGCGGTGCTGATCGGCGGGGTCGACGTGCGCGACGCGACACTCGGCTCGCTGCGCGACACCATCGGCGTGGTCACCCAGGATTCGCATCTGTTCCACGAGACCATCGCGGAAAACCTGCGCTATGCGAAACCCGGCGCCACCGACGACGAGATGTGGGCGGCGCTGAGCGGGGCGCAGGTGGCCGACCTGGTGCGGTCGCTGCCGGATGGTCTCGACACGGTGGTGGGGGAGCGTGGCTATCGGTTCTCCGGCGGGGAGAAACAGCGGATCGCGATCGCCCGCCTGCTGCTCAAACACCCGTCCATCGTCATCATGGACGAGGCCACCGCCCACCTCGACAGCGAGTCCGAGGCGGCGGTGCAGCGGGCGTTGGCGGCGGCGCTCGAGGGCCGCACCGCGCTGGTGATCGCGCACCGGCTCTCCACGGTCCGCGATGCCGACCAGATCCTGGTGCTCGACGAGGGCCGGATCGTGGAGCGGGGCCGGCACGAGGAGCTGGTGGCGGCCGGCGGGCTGTATGCGGAGCTCTACCGCACGCAGTTCGCGGTGGCGTCGTCCGGCGGCTCCCGCTACAGCGACGAGGTCGAAATCATCACGGTCCCGGCGGGGTCGGTCGAGCCCTGAGCGCCGGGCCGGCGGCCGCGGCGTCGGCTGCCTCGCGCAGCCGGCCGAACTCCGCCGCCAGGTCGGGGAGCTGGAAGTGGGCGTTGAGGCCGCTCGGGTTGGGCAACACCCAGACCGGCGCGCCCCCGACCGGGTCCGGCTGCGGTCCGATCGTGGCGCGCGGGCGGGCGAAGGCGGTGCGATAGGCGGTCACCCCGAGCACGGCCAGAAAGTGTGGCCGCCACCGCTCGACCAGCGCGGCCAGGGTCGCGCCGCCCTCGATCAATTCGGCCGGGGCGAGTTCGTCGGCGCGGGCGGTGGCGCGGGCCACGACGTTGGTGATGCCGAGGCCGGCGGCCGGCAGCAGAGCCTGCTCGGCGGGGTGCAGCAGGCGGTCGGTGAAGCCGGCGCGGTGCAACGCGGGCCAGAACCGGTTGCCGGGGCGGGCGAAATGGTGGCCGGTGGCCGCCGAATACAGGCTCGGGTTGATCCCGGAGAAGAGCACCCGCAGGCCCGGCCCGAGCACGTCGGGGATCGTGCGGCCGGCGGCGGCCGCGAGCTCGGCGGGCGTGGGCTTGCGCATCGGAGAAGCGTAGGTCGCTCCCCCGGGGGCGGCCGCGAGGGCGTGGGCTTGCGCATCGAAGAAGGGTAGGACGCTCTCCCCGGGGCGCGGAGCCGGCGGCCGCGGGGCCTGGCCATCCGAGAAGCGTAGGTCGCTCTCCGGGGCCGGCGGAGCCGTGCACGACGGAGCTTCGTCGGAGTCGACGGCAGCCGGTCTGGGGTCAAAGGGTGCGCAGGTAGCCGCCGTCGATGGCGATCGCGGTGCCGGACACGTAGCTGGCGGCGGGGGAGAGCAGGAACGCCGCAGCCCGGCCGAACTCGGCCGGCTCGCCGAGGCGGCGCAGCGGGATCGCCGCGGCGGCCTCGGCGGTCGCGGTGGGCGCGTCGCCGGTCGAGGCGAGGAGCTCCTTGTTGCGGTCGGTCATGAAGCGGCCGGGCATCAGGCCGAAGATGCGGACGCCGCGCGGACCGTACTCGTCCGCCATGTCCTTCGCGGCCATCGCCAGGCCGGGGCGCAGGCCGCTGGACAGGCCGAGGCCGGGGAGCGGCGTCTTCACCGAGGTGGAGAGCACCAGCGCGATCGCCCCGCCCTCGGGTAGTGCCGAGGCGAAGGTGCGCGCCGCCCGTACCGAACCGAGAAAGACCGTCTCGAACGCGTTGCGCCACTGGTCGTCGGTCATTCCCGCGACGGTGCCCTGCGCCGGGCCGCCCACCGAGATCAGCGCGCCGTCCAGCCGGCCGAACCGGTCGGTCGCCGTGTCCACCAGCTCGCGCGGGGTCTCGGGGTCAGCCAGGTCGGCGACGACGCCCGCCGCGTGGGCGGCGCCGCCCAACTCGTCGACGGCGTCCGCGACGCGCTCCGGATCACGCGACGAGATCACCACGCGGGCACCGTCGGCGACCAGCGACTGGGCGGTGGCCAGGCCGAGCCCGCGCGACGCGCCGGTGAGGACGAAGACGCGATCGGCCAGTCCGAGATCCATGCGCCGATCCTGCCAGATCGCCCTCCGCGCGCCCCAGCCGCTGCGCCCGGCGCGGCCGGGCCCTCCGCCAGGTCTTCGGTTTCATCGACCAGGCCCCGGCCGGATAGGACACGCGATCGGCCGGCTCGGGGGTGTAGCACTCGGGGCTGCTCCGCACATGAACGGCTGGATGCGACAGGGCGTCCGGAGCCGACAGGAGCAACCGATGACGACAAGCACCCTCGACCGGCCGGCCGCGCCGCCTCGCCGCGGCAGCAGACCGGCGCCGCGGTTGTTCGTGCTGGACGGGTTGCGGCTGGTCTGTGCGCTGGCCGTGGCCGGCTATCACTTCGGGAACTCGTGGCGGCTGGACGGGGTGCACCGGCCCGCGTACTTCCTGCCCGACGCGGCGCCGGTGCTCATCTACGGTTTTCTCGGGGTCGAGGTGTTCTTTCTGATCAGCGGTTTCGTGATCCTGATGAGCAGCTGGGGTCGGACCGTACGGGAATTCGCCGCCTCCCGGGCCGCGCGGCTCTACCCGGCCCTCTGGGCGGGTGTGCTGATCACCACGGTGGTCACCGCGGCCGTGCCGATCAGCGGCGGGCTGCCGTTCCCGCGGCTGCCGGACACCGCTGACACGCTGGTCAACCTGACCATGCTGGCGGAGCCGCTCAACACGCCGCTGGTCGACACCGTGTACTGGACGCTCTGGACCGAGTTGCGGTTCTACCTGATCATCGCCTGCGTGCTCGCCGCCGGGCTCACCGACCGGCGGGTCAAGGTGCTCGGCACGGCATGGCTGGCCGCCGTCCTGCTGATGCCCGCGTTCCCCGGGGCCGTGCTGAACGAGGTCGTGATGGCCGACTTCGCGCCGTACTTCATCGCCGGAATGACCATGTTCCTGCTGCGCCGCAACCGCTCCGACGTGTGGCTGTGGGTGCAGCTGGCCGCCTGCTGGCTGGTCAGCCTGCAGCACGTACGCGTCCGGGCGCTCGACCTCAAGCCGGGATACGCCGTCGCCGTCTGGCCGGCCCCGGTCCTGCTCACCCTCGCTTACGGCGTGCTGCTGGCCATCGCGCTGGGCGCCACCGACCGGGTCAACTGGCGCTGGCTGGCCACCGCCGGTGCCCTCACCTACCCGTTCTACCTGCTGCACCAGCGCGTCGGCTACAGCCTGATCCGCACCGTGCACGCCGCGACCGGGCTGCCCGCACCCGTGCTGATCGGCGCTACCGTGCTGGTCCTGCTGGGGGTGGCCGGGCTCGTCCACCGCCTGGTCGAGGTCCCGCTGTCGCCCGCGGTGCGTAGGTTCGTGCGGGGCCGGCGAAAACGGGGTGTAGCAGACGTGGTGGTGCCGAACATGAGGGAAGCATGAGACGAACGACGACGGACGCTGAGCCGGCCTTCCGTGAGCTGTTCGAGGCGGCGTACGACGATCTGCTGTGTTTCGTCGAGCGCCGCACGCACCTCGCCGTGGCCGACGACGTGGTCGCCGAGGCGTTCCTGACCGCGTGGCGCCGGTTCGACGACGTGCCGGACTCGCTCGACGAGGCCCGCGCCTGGCTGTTCACGGTCGCGCACAACATCCTGCGCAACCGGCAGCGCAGCGACCAGCGGCAACGCGGCCTCGCGCTGCGGATCCTGCGGGAACCGGACGAGTCCGGCGCCCTCGAGGCCGACTCGGTCGCCGCCCGCGTCGATCTGACCCGGGCCTGGCAGCGGCTGGCACCCGCCGACCAGGAGGCGCTCACGCTGACCGTCTTCGAGGGCCTCACCGGGGCGCAGGCGGCCCGCCTGCTGGGCATCTCCCGGCCCGCCTTCAGCCTGCGCCTGCTGCGCGCCCGCCGCCGCCTGCGCCAACTTCTGCTGCATCTGCCCGACAAGGAATCCGCCCGCGCCCGCACCACCCCACAGGGAGCACGCGCATGAAACAGCTCGACCAGGCACTGCGCTCCGCCGCCGAGCCGGTCCCCGCCCGCGTCGACCGGGAGCCCGCCCGGCAACTGCTCGAACAGATCGTCCGCAGCGACCGGCAGGCCGCCACCGCGCCGGCCGCGACACGTGCCCCGCGCCGCCGGCTGCGCCTGGCGATCGCGAGCGCGGCCGGGGCCCTCGCGGCCGGCGGCGCCGTCCTGCTGAGCCTGGTCAACATCGGCCCGGCGTACGCGTCCTGGACCCCCGACCCGGCTCCGCTGTCGGCCGCCGAAGCCGGGGAGATCGTGGCGAAATGCGTCCCGGCGGCGGAACGGGGGGCCGCGCGCGTGGTGATCAGCGAGAAGCGCGGCGACTACGCGTTTCTGAACGCCGTCACGCCGGGCTGGAGCCGGACCTGCTTCCGCGATCACGACGGCAAGGTGAGCGAGTCCGCCATCCTCGCCGGGCCGCTCGGCACCGGGCAACTGGGCGCCAAGGGCATCCAGCTGTACTCGTGGGGTCAGCTGCGAACCGAGGAGGGCTACGTCCGGATCATGGCGGGCAACCTCGGCACGCAGGTCACCGGCGTCGACATCGCCGTGCGGGCCAGGGACGGCGGCTCCACCCGCACGGTCCGGGCCACCGTCCGGGCCGGCTACTTCGCCGCGTGGTATCCGGAAGGTTCCCCCGAGGCCGACACCAACGTCACCACGCTGACGCTGCGTCTCGCCGGCGGCGGCACGGTCTCCAACCTGTACGCCCGCGATCTGTTCGAATAGCGGTGTACGGGCGGGGCTACACTCAGCGCTGTCGATTCCCGGGGCTGGGGGTGCCCGTGATCGGTCAGGCTGTGGCCGCCCAGCGGCGACGAGCGGGACTCACTCAAGAAGAGCTTGCGGAGCGTACGGGCTTGAGCGTGCGCAGCATCCGTGACTTGGAGAACGGCCGGGTCGCCCAGCCCCGGCCGGCCACCGTGCGGCTGCTCGCGGACGCCTTCGGGGTGGCTCCCGGCGACTGGACCGAGGCCGCCGCCGATCCGGTCCGGCCCCGGGAACTGCCGCTCGACGTGCTCGGCTTCACCGGCCGGGTGGCCGAGTTGGCGCGGTTGGACGCCGCGCGGGAGCGGGTCGGTGCGGCGGGCCCGGTGGTCGTGTCGGCGGTGACCGGGATGGCCGGGGTCGGCAAGACCGCGCTCGTGCTGCACTGGGCGCACCGGGTGGCCGGGCAGTTCCCGGACGGGCAGCTCTACGTCAACCTGCGCGGGTTCGACGGCGCGGACGCGGTCGTCGAACCCGCCGACGCGCTGCGCGGGTTCCTGGAGGCGCTGGGCGTGCCGGTGGACCGCATCGCGGCCGGACCGGAGGCGCGGGCCGGACAGTTCCGCAGCCTGCTGGCCGGCCGGCGGATCCTGGTGATCCTGGACAACGCCCGGGACAGCCGGCAGGTCGGCCCGCTGCTGCCCGGGTCGGGCGGCAGCATGGTGGTGGTGACCAGCCGGGACCGGCTGGCCGGCCTGGTCTCGGCGGCGGCCGCGCAAACCGTGTGCCTGGACGTGCTCTCCGCCGACGAGGCCGCCGGGCTGCTGGCCGGGCGGCTGGGCGCCGGCCGGCTCACCACCGAGCCGGCCGCCGCGGCGCAGATCATCGCGGCGACCGCCCGCCTGCCGCTGGCCCTGGCCATCGCGGCCGCACGCGCCGCAGTCCAGCCGAGGTTCCCGCTGTCGGTGCTCGCCGCCGAGCTGAGCCGGCCGGACGCGCGGCTGGAGGCCTTTGCGGACGGCGACCTGCGGCGGGTCTTCTCCTGGTCGTACCGGGAGTTGTCGGCCGCCGCGGCCCGGCTGTTCCGGCAGCTCGGGCTGCACCCGGGGCCGGAGGTGACGGCCGACGCGGCCGCGGCGGCGGCCGGCGTGCCGGTCGACGTGGTGCTGCCGTGGCTCGCCGAGCTGACCCGGCTGCACCTGCTCACCGAGACGGTGCCGGGCCGCTACGGTTTCCACGACCTCATCGGCGAGTACGCCCGCGAGCTGGCCGGGTCGGAGACCGGCACCGCGGCGCGGGCCCGGCTGTTCGAGTTCTACGTCGGCCGGGCCGAGGCCGCGGCCCTCGCCTTCGCGCACGGCGACTTTCCCCGGATGGCCCGTACCGACCCCGCTTCGGGCGGCGTGTTCACCGAGCGGACGGCGCGGGACTGGCTGGCGGCGGAGGAGCGCAACCTGGTGGCGGTCGGCCGCCATGCCGCGGCACACGGCCCGTACGACGCGGCTTGGCGGATCGCCGACGCGGTGGCCGGCTATGCCCACGTCCGGCAGAACCACGACCTGTGGCGGGCCCTCGTCCAGTCCGCGAAGCGCGCCGGCGAGGCGGCCGGCAATCCCCGGGTGGCCGCCTTCGTCGCGTACCACACGGCCGCGATCCTCGATGGACGGCGCGACTACGCCAGGTCGGTCGTGGCGTACGGGAACGCACTCGAGCTGTGCCGGGAGGCGTGGCCCGAGGCGGTGGTGACGTCGCTGAACATGATGGCGGCGCTCAACAACGAGCTCGGCTTTCCCGGCCTGGCGCACGACCAGCTCGGCGAGGCGTTGCGGCTCAGCCGGGAACGCGGCCAGCGGTTCGAGGAGGGCAAGATCCTGGTGAACCTCAGCTGCAACGCGAGCGATCGCGGGCAGCAGGCCGAGGCGGTGGCCGCGCTGGAGACCGCCGGGCAGCTGTTCGAGGCCGAGGACTCGCGGCTCGGGCGGGCGATGGTGTTGGTGAACATGGCCGAGGCGCGGTTGTTGCGCCGCGAGCTGGACGCGGCGCGAGACTGCGCGCAGGCCTCGCTCGCCATCGGCGCCGATGCCGGCCTGGACCGCATCGAGTGCATCAGCCACACTCTGCTCGGCACGGTGGACCGGGTCTCGGGCCGGCTCGGCGCCGCCGAGCGCCACGCGACCACGGCCCTCGCCTTCGCCTGGGATCCGCCCGAGCGGCAGGCCCTGGGCAAGGCCCATCACGAGTTCGCCGTGCTGCGGCACACGGTGGGCGATCTCGCCGCCGCGACCGAGCACTACCGCATCGCCTACCGGATGGCCGCGGACATGCCCTGTCTGCACGACATCATTCACTACTCGGTGCGCCAGGCCCTGGCCGAGCACCAATGCGGACTGGTGTCCCGGCCGGCCGCGGCCGAACGGGTCCGGGAGGCGTTGCGCCGGGCCGCCGAGGTCGGGCTGCCCTGCGTCGAAGGCGTGGCTCATCTCGTGCTCGCCGAGCTGCTCACCGACGCCGGCGAGGCGCGGGCGCACGCCCGGGCGGGATCGGCGATCCAGCGGCGAGCGGGCTGGCGGGCCGACCCGGAGGAGATCCGGCAGCTGGCCCGTTGGGGCTAACTGCCGGTCATCTGCCGGGCGAACTTCCTGGTTCCGGATCCGGGCGACGGCGACGGTGTTTAGCACACCGCAATCGCCCAGGAAGGAATCGGGATGAGAGTACGACGTACGGTGACAGCGCTGATCATTTCGGCGTCGGTCACGACCGGCGGCCTGGTGGGTCTCGTGGCCGGCCCCGCCGCCGCCGCGCCACCCCCGCAATGCCGGGACACGATCTCGGTGGGCCCGCCGGTCAAGTCCGGCGGCAACGTCAAGGCACACTCGTCGATCTGCGCGCCGCGAAGCTGGCGGGGCCGGGCCTGGATCGAACGCTGGCGCGGCTTCTACTGGGACACCCTCGACCGGAGCGAGCGAAAAATCCAGGGCCAGGGCGGACGGCTCGCCAAGCAGTACCCGCTGTCGGCGAGTTGCGCGGGCGCCGGCACCTACACGTACCGCGGCGGGATCTGGGCCAGCAACACCTTCGTGACGTACGAGGAACACTCGGCGAAGCGCAGGTTCAGGTGTTGATCCGCGCTCGCGACGGACGTCCGGCCCGCCGGCCGGGCGTCCTCGGCGCGGCCCTGATGACCCTGCTCGCGGCCGGTGCCTGCGGCGGCTCGCCGGCCGTGCCGGATGTCGTCGACCCGGGCTGGCGCCAGCCGGGCGAACTGGACATCCGGTTCACCGTACGCAAGCCGCAGTCCGCCATCCGGGTGCACGCGGTGCTGAGCATCGACGCCGCCGGCCGGGTGCTGGCGCTGCGCACCGTGCAGTCGGGCGGCGGCGTGGTGTCCACCCGCAGCGACTGGACCGGCGGCCCGGCCGGGAGCACCGCGGACGCGCCGGCATGCGCGTCGGTGGCCGAACCCATGGAGCCACCGGACGGCGTGGCGGGCTGGCTGGCCGAACCGTTCGGGCCGGTCGACGCCGCCACGGCCGCCGGTTGGACGGTCGACGGCGGCACCGCGACCCGGCCCGGCTCGCTCGACGAGACCGTCGAGCGGGCCCCGCTCACCCCGCTGGCCACCCGCGTGGTGCGCGAGGTGGAACGGGATTCCGGCGCCGTGGTCAGCGAGGTCTCCGGCATCACCGTCCGGCACACCACGAGCGCGCCGCCGCTGCCGCCCTGCGGCGCACGCTGGATCGAGTGAACGCGTTTACCGATGTCGATGCCGGGGTAAGCGGGCCGCACCCCGGAGGTGCCAGATGAAGATCAGCGCGCTCACGGCAACACTGGCAGTCGTCGCCGCTCTGCTACCCGGGACGCCGGCCTCGGCCGCGAGCGGCCCGGACCCGGAGGCGTCCGAGACCTCACGGCTGGCGGACCGCCGCGCGCTGGTGTCCGGCGACCGGGCGTACGCGATGGGCGACGCGACCGGCCTGTACCCGGCGACCGGCTGGCACATCCGGGGCGAGATGGGCGGCTTCTGGACGCCGCCGCTCAAGCTCCTGGACGGGGTCTGGTTCGCGGCCGACGGCGCCTGGCTCGGCACCGGCATGCCCGCCACCCGGTACGTGCGGGGCCACGGCTACCAGCGGTTCGAGTACCGGGGCGACGGCCTCTCCGCGGACCGGGTCGAGTTCGCCCCGGACGGCACCCGGGCGACCGTGATCGGGCTGACCTTCCGCGCCGACCGGCAGCGCGACCTACGGCTCGCCCTGGACGCGCATTCCGACCTGATGCCCGCCTACCCGTGGGGCTGGACCACCCCCGGCGCCGGCGGCAACGGCCCGGACACCGGCTCGGTCACCGGCGGGGCGCTGCAGTTCCGCGACGACGCGGGCACGGCGATCGTCGGCTCGTCGGCCCGGCCCGTGGCGCAGGCGCTCGGCCCCGCCCATCGCGGACCGCAGGATCCCGCCGTGATCTGCCCGGCCGAGGGCACCGCCCCGCCCCGCTGCGACGACTCGGCGTTCGGCAAGGGCACCGGCGGCCGGCTGGAATACCAGGTGCGCCTGACCGCCGGGCGTCCCACCACGATCTGGTTCGCCGTCGCCGGTTCGGACCAGGGCGCCGGCGCCGCCCGCGCCGCCTTCGAGCAGGCCCTGCGGGACCCGGCCGGGCGGCTCGCGCGGACCGTGGCCGCCCGGCGGGCCGCCGCCTCGGCGACGGTCGTGGACCTGCCCGGCGACCCGCTGTTGCAGCGCAGCATCGAGTGGAGCAAGCAGAACCTGGTCGACTCCGTGCAGGAGGCGCGGGACGTCCGGGTCCGCGACGTCAACGAGGGCAAGGCGTACCCGCCGCCCGCCGGCACCGTGCCGAGGATGCGCTGGCTCGCCGCCGGCTTCCCGGACTACCCGTGGCTGTTCGCCACCGACGGCGAATACACCGCCTACGCGGCCGTCGCCGCCGGGCAGTTCGACATCGTCCGCGACCATCTGCGCGCCCTGCGGGACGTCAGCGACCTGCTGAACAAGCGGAGCGGCAAGGTGGTCCACGAGGTCGTGTCGACCGGCGACGTCTACTTCGGCAGCAACGCCTCGGCCGGCAACACCGACGAGACCGCCAAGTTCCCCTCCACGGTCGCCCTGGTGTGGCGCTGGACCGGCGACGACCGGTTCCGCGACGAGATGTACGACTTCGCGGTGCGCAACCTGCGATACGTCACCACCACCCTGGACAAGGACCGGGACGGCTGGCCGGAGGGCCTCGGCAACGTCGAACGCGCCGGGATGGGCGAGGAGAAGCTGGACAGCACGGTGTATCTGATCCGCGGCCTGCGCGACCTGGCCGACCTGGCCCGGAGCAAGGGTGACACGGCCACCGCCCGGTGGGCCGGCGGCACGGCCGACTCGCTGCACCGGCGGTTCGAGGCGCAGTGGTGGGTGCCGCCGGGCGTCGGGTATGCCGAATCGATCGACGACCCGGCCGACCCGGCCAACGACAACACCCCGGTGTTCCAGCGGCACTGGACCGGCATCACCCCGATGGAGGCCGGGCCCGTCGCGTCGGCGGAGCACGGCCGGCAGGCCCTGATCCAGCGCGAACGCGACTGCTACAACGGCGAGTTCGGCACTTACCACACCGGGACCGGGCCGACCAGCGCCCCGGCCGGCAACCCCGGACCGTCCTGCGATCCCGTCGTGTCGGCCGTGCCGAGCGAGCGGGCCACCTACTCGCTGAACACGGCCGTGATGGCGGTGGCCGAGGGCAACTTCGGCCGGCTGGGCCCGCAGCGCCGCTACACCACCGGCAACGCCCGCATCCAGCTCGACCCGGCGGTGTGGGAGACGCCGGGCGCGATGCCGGAGGTCGCCCCCTCGCCGGACTTCGTCGCCAACATCGACCGCCCGTTCTACGACCGGTCGATGATGCTGCAGGCGTGGGGCACGTACGGCACGCTCTGGCCGGTCGTGCATCAGCAACTCGGGGTGGCGCCCGATCTGGGCAACGGGGTGCTCGCGGTCGTCCCGCAGGTGCCCGGCGACCAGCGGCGGATCGGCGGCCGCAACATCCGGCTCGGCGCCGGCTCGGTGGACGTCACCGCCGCCCGGGAGGGCGCCACCTACCGCACCGAGGTCCGGACCCGGCAGGTGCGCGGCGCTCTGGTGGTCGGGTCGGTGTTGCCGCCTGGCACGGCGGTGGCCGGGGTGTCGCTCAACGGCAGGCCGGCGGCCTATCGCACGGTCACCACGACCAGGGGTGTCGAGGTGCGGGTGACGGCCCGGACGGCGTACGCCCTGCTGGAGATCCGCACCTGAGTCAGGGGCGGCGCAGGACGCGTACCCGCCCGGCGAACTGGACCACGACGGCGCCGGCGGCGGACCGCACGGCCGGGCCACGACGCGGCCGCGGCGCCGAATCGCCGTCATAACGCCACGCCGCCTCACGCTCGGCAAGCTCGGCCGCCGCCACCGCCGGTAGGGCGTGGCGCGCCCGCAGATCGCGGGCGAGATCCCAGCCGTCACGCAGCGAACCCTGCGTCGGCCGTGCCGCCGCCCATTCGGCGAACTCCGGCTTCCACCGCGCCCCGAACCCGGCGGCCAGCATCGGCCACTGCCGCGCGACCTCGCCGGCCCGCTTGCGCAACAGCGCCGCCCGCGCGGCCTCGACCCGAAAACCATCAAAACCATTTGGTACGGGCTGGCCAGAAGTCAACGCTTTGACGAGGGCGGCTTGGCGGTCGGCCAGGCTCCCCGGTCCGCCGCCGGGTTGTCCTGCCGGGTCACCCTGCGGCCCGCTCATGTGATCGCCGGACAGCCGGCGGCCGTGGCGATGGCGTCCAGCTCCGACCGGAGTTCGGCGGCCGGCGGGTAGTCGCCGTCGCGTTCCAGCATCAGCGCCGGCGGCCGGTGCCGGGCGCACAGCTCGGTGACCAGGTCGAGGACCGCCCGCGGCACGGCGTCGGTGTGGGTGTCGTGGTAGAGGCCCTGGTGCTCGGCGCCGCCGGCCACGTGCACGTAGGCGACCCGGTCGAGCGGCAGCCGATCGAGCAGGGCGAGCGGGTCGGCGCCGCGGTTGCGGGCGTTCGCGTAGACGTTGGCGATGTCGAGCAGCAGCAGGGCCTCGGTGCGGGTGAGGATCTCGGTGAGGAAGCCGGCCTCGTCGAGCTCGTCGTCCGGCCAGTCGAACAGCGCGGCGATCGGCTCCAGCGCGATCGGGACGGACAGGGCCGCCTGGGTGCGCTTGACGTTGGCGACCACCGCGTCGACCGCCTCGCGGGTGCGTGGCAGCGGCAGCAGGTGCCCGGCCTCGACGCCGCCCGCCCGGACGAAGGCGATGTGTTCGCTGACCAGCGGTGCGCCCAGGCGCTCGGCGACGGCGGCCAGGTGGTCGACGCGCGCCGGGTCGACCGGTTCGGCGCCGCCGAGCGACAGCCGCACCCCGTGCGGGACGACCGCCACGCCGCGGGCGAGCAGCTCGGGCAGGCCGGCGGGCAGGTCGCCGTGCGCGTGCACCGACTCGGCCACCACCTCGGCGAACCGCAGGCCGGGCAGGCCGGCGACGAAGCCGGCGATCTCGGGCCGCCACCCGATGCCGACTCCGTAGCCGGCGTTCACCGCCGCGCCCGGTCAGCCACCGCAGCCTCCGCCGCCGCACCCGCCGCCGCCCCCGCAGGAGCTGCCGCCCCCGCACGAGCTGCCGCTGCCGCAGGACGAGCCGCTGCTGCCGGCCGCGCCGCTGCCGTAGCCGGCGGTGCCGCCGGTGGCGGCGATGCGCTGCACCTCGGCCTCGGCCGCGAAGGCCGGGTCCATCGAGTAGAGCGAGGCCGCGCCGAACAGCGCCACCCCCATGGCCGCCGCCGACGCGCCATAGGTGGCGTAGGCCGGCGACTGCCGCGGCGCGAGGTGCTCGTTGGCCCGGCGCAGAGCGTGCATGCCACGGACCGCGACGTTCGTGGCGTACCGCTTGCGGATGAGCAGGGCGAGGGTGAGCACCACGGCGAAGAACAGCAGCGGGATGAGGAAGCCGACCGGCTTGTCGTTGCCGACGCCGGCCACCAGGCGGGCCACGCCGACCGCCAGGAGGGCGAGGCCGCCGATCACCCAGAGGCGGGCCTCCCGCAGCTTGGCCGCGCTCAGCGCGAGCCCGTTGGCCTCCAGGCCGTCCCGCAACTGGGTGAGCGCGGTCGCCACCCACTGCTCGTGCTGAAGATCACGGGCCCGGATGCCGCGTCCGGCCGCGTTGTAGATGGCGTTGTCCAGCGACGTGCTGCCGGCCGGCAGGTAACCGGTCTGGACCAGGGTGCGGTCGGGCCCGGTGCCGATCGCGTCGGCCGCCCGCAGGCCGCCGAGCGCCGTGTAGACGGCCAGCCGCTCGCCGCCGTTGAGGTAGGCCAGCTGCTGCGGCCCGAGGTGGTCGACCCGGGCGCCGCCCGGGCCGCGGAACAGGATCTTGCGGTGGACGGCGGCCAGGACGCCGACCGCGACCATGGCGCCGATGTAGTAGATGAGGAAGGTCGGGCCGGGGATCCCCCAGGTGTCCGGCATGGGATTAACCTCCCGCGCTCGTCGCGACTCTGGCCCTCATTGTGCAGGTCGGCGCAACGCCGTCAGCTCCGCCGGACGGCCTCCTCGACCAGGTCGAGCACCCGGATCAGCTCGCCCGGCGGGCGGCCGGTCGCCAGGTGCAGGACGAGGCCGTCATAGGCCAGCTCCAGGAACTGGGTGAGCACCTCGACCGGCACGTCCTCGCGCAGCACGCCGGCGTCCCGCTGGCGCTGCAGGCGGTCGCGGGTGGCGTCGGCGATGGCCGCGGACCGCTCGGCCCAGCGCTTGGCGAACGCCGGGTCGGTGCGCAGCCGGCGGGACACCTCGAGCTGGGTGCCGAGCCAGCCGGCCGTGTCGCCGTCGCTGCTGCCGGCCCGGCCGAGCAGGTCACGCATCACCTGGACGAGGCCGTTGCGGGTCACCGTGGCGACCATGGCGGCGGCGTCGTCCTCGGCGACCGCGAGGAACAGCGATTCCTTGTCGCGAAAATGGTGGAAAATCGCACCCCGGGACAGCCCGGTCGCGTCCTCGAGCCGGCGCACGGTCGCGCCCTCGTAGCCGAACCGCGCGAAACAGTCGCGGGCCGCCGCGAGGATCTCGTGGCGTCGCGCGTCTAGCTGGTCCTGACTCACTCTGGGCACGCCCTGGATCGTGTCACGCAGGGCCTTCGGCTCGCAATCCGTACGTACGTCTTGTCAACGTGGGGCGGACTCCGGCACGCATGGTGCGAAAAGCCCCATCATCGTCCGAACTTGTTAACACTCCTGGGCTGTTCGGCTACGCCTTCGCTCACGTAAAGTGCCCGGGTGCCTCTCGTCCTGATGGCCCTCGACGACACCCTGCTCGACCGCAGCGGTGCCTTCAGGCTGTGGGCAAAGGGCTTCCTCGACGAGATCGGGGCGCCACAGGACGATCTGGAGTGGTTACTCTCCGTCGATGCGGATGGCCTGACTCCCCGTTGGGACCTGGCCGATCTCATCCGTGATCGCTATCAGCTGCGCGTTCCCTGCATCGACATCCTGGAGGAGCTGCGCGAGGGCCCGATGGCGTACGAGCGGCTCGACCCGCTGGTCGGCTGCGCGCTGCAGATCGCGGGTGACGCCGGGTTCGTCCCCGTCGTGGTGACCAACGGGCAGGCCGAGGTGCAGGACGGCCGGATCCGCCGCACCGGCCTCGACCGCTACATCGCCGACTGGGTGGTCTCCGAACGGGCCGGGGTGAGCAAGCCCAACCCGCGGATCTTCGCGCTCGCCGCGCAGCGGGTGCGGATGCGTCTCGGCGGCGCCTGGGTGGTCGGCGACAGCCCCGAGGCCGACATCGGCGGCGCGGCCGCGTTGGGCCTGCCCAGCGTGTGGCTGCACCGCGGGCGGGACTGGATGGACACCCGGTTCGCGCCCACCAAGGCGGTCGGCAACGTGATCCAGGGCCTGTCGGCCATCATGGCCACGCATTAATTCGGTTGCGCCGTCCGGATCGCTCCGGCAAGGTTGGCGCGAGTTGCTCCGTACGAGAGAAGGGGGTGGACCAAATGGCTGTCATGGCGATGCCTGCTGCCCGGATTCCTGTCCTTCCTTCCTTCTCCGAGGAGACCCCGCAGTGCGCGAGCACGACTCTTTCGGCCCGGCCACCATGCGCCGCGGTCGCCGCAAGTTCGACGACGACGATTCCAACTTCCTGAAGCGCGGGCGGCTCGAGCCGCACCTGCACGAGGATCCCGACCTGCCCGAGACCGGCGACCGCTGGTCGACCTGGGACGACGCCCTGCACGGGCCGAAGCCGCGTCCCGACTGGGTGCGTACCGAGCACGGCGCGGTCGACACCGAGCTGGGCATGCTCAAGACCGGCAAGGAAGCCGACGTCTACCTGGTCCGGCGCGCGATCCCGGACACCGACCAGATCTCCATGCTGGCCGCCAAGCGCTACCGCGACGGCGACCACCGGCTGTTCCACCGCGACGCGGGCTACCTGGAGGGCCGCCGGGTGCGCCGCTCCCGGGAGATGCGGGCGATGAACAACCGCACCGGGTTCGGCAAGGAGCTGATCGCCGGCCAGTGGGCGGTCGCCGAGTTCGGCGCGCTGTCCCGGCTGTGGGAGATCGGCCGGCAGAGCGGACTGGTCCGGGTGCCGTACCCGGTGCAGCTGCTCGGCACCGAGCTGATGCTCGAGTTCATCGGCGACTGGGAGACCGGCGAGGCGGCGCCCCGCCTGGCCCAGGTGCGCGTCGAGCGCGAGCAGCTGGAAGACCTGTGGCAGCAGATGACCGACGCGCTGTCGGTGCTGGCCCGTGCCCAGGTCGCGCACGGCGACCTCTCGCCTTACAACACGCTGGTGCACGACGGGCGGCTGGTGCTGATCGACCTGCCGCAGATCGTGGACGTGGTGGCCAACCCGCAGGGCGCCGAATTCATCGCCCGGGACGTGCGGAACGTCGCCAACTGGTTCCGCGCGCGCGGGCTGCCGGTGGACGACGAGGAACTGCTGGAACGGCTGCTCTACGAGGCGGGCCTGCGGTGAGACGGGCCAAGCCGGGTCCGCGGCCGCCGAGCCCTCGGCGGCCGCGCCCGGTGCGGCGTCACTGCAGGTAGCCCTCGACCTCGCTGACGCTGTGCGCCTGCTCGGCGTCCGGGTTGTTGCCCACGTCGCGGGCGGCCCGGCGCCGGCGCAGCAGGTCCCAGCACTGGTCCAGGGACTCCTCGAGCTCCCTGAGCCGGGCGTGCTCCTCATCCGAGGAGATCTCGCCGCGGCCCAGCTGCTGCCGCAGCTTGTGCTCCTCGTCGACCAAGCCGTGGATCCGGCTCAGCACCGTCTTGTCATCCATCCCCGAAGCCTATTCACTCGTGCGCGACGTGACCGAGCCGCCCTCGACCGCCACATACGCGGTCGGGCGGATCGTGATGATGACCCGGACGGCGGCGTCCGGAATCGGGTAGGACAACCCGTACCGCTTCTGCAGCGACTTGTAGAACGACGCCTCGGCATCGTCGTCGTCGACGCTCTCCACGGCGCCGCGGACCTCGAGGAAGCGATACCCGTCGCGGGGGTCGGCGATCGACATCGCCACCCGCGGCTCCTCGGCGAGGTTGCGGAACTTCTGCCGGGTCTTGGTGTGCGTCATCCGGATGCGCTCGCCGTCCCAGTCGAACCACATCACGCTGGACTGCGGCGACCCGTCCGGGCGCACCGTCGCGAGATGCGCGAACGTGGGCTGGTCGAGAAGATCTTGGTGGCTCTCCGGCGGCTTCATCGATCAAGCTTGGCACACGGCGCCCCGCGGGACGCCGTGTGCCAGGCCACTCCGATCAGCTGTGCAGCATCTTGCGGAGCACGTACTGCAGGATGCCGCCGTGGCGGTAGTAGTCGGCCTCGCCCGGGGTGTCGATGCGCACATCGGCGTCGAACTCGATACCGGTGTCCGTACGGACCTTGACCGTGGCCGGGATATCGCCGTCGTTGAGCGCCGTCACGCCGGTGATCGTGAAGGTCTCGGTGCCGGCCAGGCCCAGCGACTCGGCGTTGGTCTTGGGCGGGAACTGCAGCGGCAGTACGCCCATGCCGATCAGGTTGGAGCGGTGGATCCGCTCGTAGCTCTCGGCGATGACCGCGCGCACGCCCAGCAGCATGGTGCCCTTGGCCGCCCAGTCCCGCGACGAGCCCGAGCCATACTCCTTGCCGGCCAGGATGACCAGCGGGACGCCGGCCTCCTGGTAGGCCACCGAGGCGTCGTAGATGGTGGTCTGGTCGCCGGTCAGGTGGTTGACCGTGAACCCGCCCTCGACGCCCGGGACCAGCTGGTTGCGCAGCCGGATGTTGGCGAACGTGCCGCGGATCATGACCTCGTGGTTGCCGCGGCGCGAGCCGTA